>Ga0182792_1000088_pt1 | contig 87766 bp, 89 predicted proteins | sample Passage237B_FD_130497 | JGI IMG/M metagenome (GOLD analysis project Ga0182792, IMG submission 130497) | Cellulose adapted compost microbial communities from Newby Island Compost Facility, Milpitas, CA, USA - Passage2 37B (version 2) (version 2) ...
GCCCCCACACCTCCCACCAGCACGCCTCCGCCAGCACCCTCGCCCCACCCCTCCCTCCGCCGAGCGCGCCCGTTCCAGCGCGAGCGCACGGCTACGCACCCAGCACTCGGGCTGGAACGAGCGCACTCGCAGCGGGGCGCCCCGCTCGACGCCCGCCCCCGCCGCACCCCGCCCGCGCACCTCGTCGAACCCTCTCCCGCCGAGCGCGCCCGTTCCAGCGCGAGGGCACGGTTACGCACCCGGCACTCGGGCTCCACCGAGCGCAGTCGGAGCGGGCGCCCCGCCCGGCGCTCGCCCACGCCTCGCCCCGTCCACGCACCTCGTCGGACCCCCTCCCGCCGAGCGCGCCCGTTCCGACGCGAGCGCACCGTGAGTAACGCGGCAGTCAGGCTGGAACGTGCGCACTCGGCGTGGAATCCGGGCGGCTGGTCCTCCGCGCCCGTTCGTCGGACCACCCATGACGGCCAAATGCGCCCGGTCCAGCGCGAAGGCGCCCGCACTAACGACGCACTCGCGCTAGAACGACCGCACTCAGCACAAGGGGTGGGCCCGCACTCGGCGCAAGGGGCGGGGCCGCACTCGGCGCGAGGGGCGGGGCCGCACTCGGCGCGAGGGGCGGGTCCGCTCGGTGCAAGGGACAGCCCGCCTTCGGCACGCGCCACTCCGCGGGCGGGCGCGCTCGTCGGAAAGACACCCCCCGGCGAGTGCGCGCGGTCGAGCGCGAGGGCGCACGTCGTGACTACGCGGTCGGGCTGGAAGGGGCGCGGTCGGCGGGGGAGGGAGGGGCGGGGAGACTGTGGGCGGCGTGGGCCGCCTCGGGCGGGACGAGCGTGGGGGTCGTCGGGGCGGTGTTGTCGACGACGAACGTCGCGCGCTCCCACGGGCGGGCCGCCGCGAAGTACAGGCGCTGGGCGCCGTCGTAGCGGGCGAGCTGCGCGTCCGCGAGCGCCGGGTCGAGCCGCCCGCGCGCTCGCATCCGCCGGTGCACCTCGCTCGTCGGGACGTCGAGGTACACCGACACGTCCCAGAACCGGGCGAGCTCGTCGCGGTGCAGGAACGTCCCCTCGACGACGACGAGCGCGTCGTCGGGTGCGGGCTCCGGGTCGGCCGACGACGCGCGTCGGAACGCACCGCCGCGCGCCAGCGGGTCCAGCGCGGAGGCCACCAAGGCGTCGTAGTCGTACGCGTCGAGCCAGAACCCCTCGGGCGACAGGCGTCCCCGCGCGTGCCGGACCTCCGGCGGGTGGAAGAAGTCGTCGACGTGCAGCAGCACGGTCGGGCGCGGGTGGGCGCGTGCGACGAGCGCGTCGGCGAACGTGCTCTTCCCGCTCGCCCCGACGCCGTCCACGCCGACGAGCGCGCGCCCGCGAGCCGGTACGGCGGCGAGCACGGCATCGAGCAGCACGTCCCGGTGGTCGATCAACATGGCGCCCACCCTGCCGTCCACACCGCGCCCGGACCACCCCGGTTCCACGAACCGACCCCTCCCGCCGAGTGCGCCCGCTCGCGCTCGACCGCGCACGCTCGTCGTACGCACCTGGTCAGGAACGAGCGCACTCGGCGGAAGGGTCGGGGCGTAGACCCGGGGTGGTCCGGTGCAGGTGGGAAACGGTGGGGTCAGGAGCGGCGGGACGGGAGCCAGAGGGTGGCGCGCTGGCCGCGGAAGTCGCCCGTCGTCGTCAGGACGTGGCCCTTCTCGCTGAGGTCCGTGACGGAGACGTCCTCGGACGTCGGCATGCCGAGCCGGACCAGGCGCCCGTCCTGCCAGACGTACGCCTGAGCGGTCTCGTCGTCGCCGATCGTGCCCGCGACCAGCCCGGCGTCGTTGACGGCCGTCGCGGTGCTCCACCCGTCGCCGTCCTCGACCGCGGTGAGCACCCCCGCCCGCCACACGAACGCCGTGCCGGGCGTGCCGCGCTGCGCCGTGCTGGTCCCGACGACCACGTCGGACTCGTTGAGCGCCGCCGCCTCGGTCCACGTCGCGCCCGGCAGCGCCCCGATCCGCACGATCCGACCGCGCTGCCACAGTGCCGCCTCACGCGCCCGGGCCTCGTTCCAGACCACGCCCGCGACGCTGCCGCGGTCGTTCAGGTCCACACCGAGCAGCACGCTGCCCGAGGCGTCGCGCAGCTCGGTGAACCGGCCCCGCGACCACAGGTAGACCAGGTCGTTGTCGTCGTCGAACTCCCCACGCCCGAGCACGACGCCCTTGTCGTTGAGGTCGACCAGCCCGGACACCCCGAACGCGCCCGGGAACGGTGGCGGCGGCAGGTCGACGCGCGTGCCGGCGGTCCAGACGAACGGGTTCTCGCGCGTCGTCTCGGTCTCGTCGACGACCCCGCCCACCTGGCCGCGCTCGTTCACGCGGAGCGCGTAGCCGCCGTCGACGACGACCGTCGTCCGGCCGCGGGCCCAGACGAAGCCGTCGCTCTCCTCGCCCGCTGCAGGCTGCACCCAGCCGCTGACCTCGCCACGGTTCGACACGTCCGTGGCGTTGCCGTACTGCGCGTCGGGCGTCAGGTCGGTCATCACGCCGTCGGTCCACAGGAACGCGTGCCACCGGCCGTCCTCGACCTGCGAGCGTCCGACGACCTGTCCGTGGTCGTTCACGGCGCTCGGCACGGTGCTCTCGCCGCCGAGCGTGCCGAGGTCGACGGGCGTCCACGCGCGCGGCGTGAGCCCGGGCGGGGCCGGTCGCTCCGGAGCGGGCTTCGCGGGGCCCGGGCGGTCCGGGAGCGCGGACGCCGGCGCGGCGGTCAGCGCGAGCGCGGCGGCGAGGAGCCCCGCCCCGAGGGCAGGACGAAGTCGTGCGGTCATGTGGATCCCCCTGAGGACCTGCGGCGCCGCACGGCGCGGCGCCCGGTTGGTCCGTTTCTAGGGGCGGGGCCCGCTGCGCGACAAGGGGATTCCCGGGTGAGACTCACGCTCACCCGCAATTGAGGCATCCCACCAGGGCTGGGTCAGTGTGACGAGTAGTCGATCGACAAGATCGCAACCACACGGTGCGGGTCGCCGCCCGGCTGGGTCGTGTAGGCGTCGTGGTACTGAAAGTTCACGCGCGCCATGCTCGACAACTCATAGTGGACCGTCCTCGACCACCCAGGGCCTTGCGGAAGGCCTGCCTTGCCCCGAAGAACGCACGCAGACCCAGTGCGCGGCGGCACGCCCGGCGTAGTTGCCAGATAGTCCCAAGCCTCCTGCGCGGCCTCCAGGCCCACGCGCTCAACGACCTGATCCCACTTGGCGGCGAACTTGCGGTGCACGAGGACCCGATACGTCGGTGGCGCCGTCGGCTTGCCGCCGGGCCTGCGCGCCGGCTCCATGGGCCGATAGGCGCTGCCTGAGCCCGTCACGGGCGCCCAGCGTCCACGAAGTCGGCAGGATCGTGCCGCGAGAGCAAGACACTCCGCCGAAGCGGGTCCTCGAGCTGCTGAGCCGTGACGCGCCACGCCTTGATTGCATCGCTGAGCACCCGCAGGTCCCGATCCGCAGAGGCAGCGATCAGGCACTCGTACAACTCGTCCAGGAACGCTTCCAGATCTTCTCGATCGAAGGAGCGAAGCCAGGCGAGTTCGCCGAGCTGCGACACGGTTGGCTGCGAAACGTCTCTGAGTAGACGTTCGAGTCGCCGATGGTGCCCAGACCAGTAGGCAAGACCCTCGAGCACGTCAAGTTCACCCGCTCGCAAGGCGACGATCTCGGTGCCATCGGTGTCACGGAGATGTGCACGACCCCCGCGTGCCGCGTCGATGAACTCACGGCGCCGCGTCGAGAGGTCGGAGGCCTGGTAGATCGTTGAGTTCATGACACCCTCACTGGCAGGATCCTAGGCAAGATCTTGATAGGATCGTAGTACATCGCGCGGGTTGCGCGAACTCCTCTTCACATCGTCGAAGGGCCTTCGTCCACATGGACCTCGGGAGCGCTCCGGTCGCCGAGCTGATCCGCACTGCCGCGACAAGCCTCGAGTTGGCCCCGGAGAGCCGCTCGGACTGGGGGCCGCGTGCCCAACTCGTCACGATGATCGCGCGGGCACTAGACGACCGTGGGATCGACGGCGAGAGCCTGATCCGCTTCGGCATGGCCGGACTACTTCAGGGACCAGTCCTGGGCTCGGTAGCCATCTCGCTCGTAGTTGGGGTTGACGAACCGACCCTCGCGCGCATCGCCGAACTTGTCGACGTTCAGGGCTGGCGCCGCGCTCTACGACTCGACGGCGTGGACGCGGGTGGCCATCTTGGAGCCGCCCTAGATCGCGCAGCGGCCCTGACTAACGGCTGGGTAGCCTTCGCCCCGCTCGAGCACCTTGTGACCATGCAACCCGCGACCGCCACACAGATGGAGTCATGGGCATCCGCCGTCGACGGCGCGACCAAGGCTGCCGCAGCCTCGTATCGGTGGGCGGTCACACGCCTCACCGCCCGCGAACTCGGCCAATGGGATCTTTCGTCGCTGAGAAAGGAGTATCGGTACGCAGTCCTCGGCGAGGACCCCCGAGTCCCGCCATCGCTCGTCGAGAAGATAAGCCTCGACCTCGACGACCTCGCCCACGCCATCGTGCGGACGGAGTTGCGCGAGGAGGAGGAGCACCAGAGGCTGGTTTGGAACTCAGCCCGCGAGGCCGTCTTGAAGCATGCGAGGATGCTCGTGGCGCAAGATCGGTGCGTCGAAGCTGCCACGCTGTTTGAGTTCTTGATCGGGCAGGACCCATCAGACCCCTGGCTCCGGATCAACTATGCGTTCTGTCTAGTCCCTTTGCGGCCGTCCGAGGCGTACGAAACCCTGCGAGAGGCGCAGAGACTCGGCTTCAAGCCTGTCTCGCTAGCTCTATACAACCGCGCCTGCTGCGCGGCGAGCATTTCCCAGAAGCGCGACGTGCTATTTGAGGCGAATCGACTCTGGGTCGACGGCCTCGAGCCCGCCCCCGTCTCGGCGCTCGTGTGGCGGCGGTCCGAAAAGGGGTTCGAAGCCTTCGATTCCCCGGACGTCCGCGTTCAGCTCGCCGAGATGGCCGCCCAGCTATCACTAGAGCTGGGCGACCTCAACCGAGCCACGACGTGGCGGGAGCGATCCGTCGAGATCGCGCAGCTAGCGATCTAGGGAAGTGCGACCTGAGATCGCGCTCGAGGCGTAGGTACGTTTCAGCCAGGTGCCCACGCCATAGGCCCCATCACGGCGCGGCATCGGGCGCCGGGCCCCACTCTCCGCACGCAGAACGCCACCATCACCGCAAACTCAGGAGGAGCAGTGATGAGGGCCGCCGCGCACGAGCTGTACGGCGGGCCGGAAATGGTGCGTAGCGTTAACTGCCGGACCCGCAGCCCGCGCCTGGGCAGGTGCTGATCCAGGTCGCAGCGACGTCCGTGGACCTCTCCGACTGGGAGGGCCTGCGGGGCTCGCCGGGTACGCGCGGCTGGACGATTGCGTGCGCCGCGGCGTCAGGTGCCCGGGTCGGACGTTGCGGCGCCGGTCGAGGCAGTGTGCACGGGGGTCACGCGGTTCGTGCCCGGGCGACGAGGTGTACGGCGACAAACTAGTGCTCGAGAGCGGTTACGCCGCGCTCGTCGTCGTGCGCGTGCGCGACCTGGCCTCAAGCCGGACGGGCTGACACCCGTGTAGGCGCCGACGATCCCGCAGGCCGGTGTGATGGTGTGCGGTCGAGCTCACTAAGCGCGTCGGCACGCGCTCGCGCCGGGCAGGCGCCACCGGTGCGTCGGCAGCACGGTGCGCGCTCCTGCGCGTGCTGAGAGTCGACGCGGCGGTCGAGGCAGTGAGCGGCCGGTCACTGGGCATGCTCGTCGTGCAACAGGGGCCGGCGCACCCTTCGCGGAGGTAGGGCGGATGTGCGCGGCGGGCGAGGTCACGACGAGGTCGATTGGATCGGCGGCCTCGACGGGGCCCCGAGGCGCGGTCGTCGGCGAGGACCGTGCGCTCGGGGTCGTGGTCGCGCCCTGACCCGGCGTGTCCGTGCCGGCACGGTGGCACCCGGCGCGCAGGCGTGGTCGGCTGGCGGTGCGGGCTGAGACGCGGAGAGGTCGGGCATGGGCTGGGTGGACGTGCCGTGGTTCGCGGCCGAGCAGTACACCGTCGCGCGCGCCGTCGTGCAGCACGGCGTCGCCGCGGTCTACGCGGTCGCGTTCGTCGCGGTGCTGCACCAGTTCCGGCCCCTGCTCGGCGAGCACGGGCTGCTGCCGGTGCCGGTGTTCACGGAGCGCGTGCCGTGGCGCCGCGCGCCGAGCCTGTTCCACGGCCGCTACTCCGACCGGCTGCTCGTCGCCGTCGGGTGGGTGGGCCTGCTCGTCGCGCTCACGCTCGTCGTCGGGCTGCCGCAGCGCGGTGCGCCGTGGGTGCCGCTCGTCGCGTTCGGCGTGCTGTGGGTGCTGTACCTGTCCGTGGTGAACGTGGGGCAGGTGTTCTACGGGTTCGGGTGGGAGTCGCTGCTGCTGGAGGCCGGGTTCCTGGTGGCGTTCCTGGGGTCCGACGAGGTCGCGCCGCCGCTGCCGGTGCTCGCGCTGCTGTGGTGGCTGGTGTTCCGCGTCGAGCTCGGCGCGGGTCTCATCAAGTGGCGCGGGGACCCGGTGTGGCGGGACCTGACCGCGCTGTACTACCACCACGAGACGCAGCCGATGCCCGGGCCGCTGAGCCGCCTTTTCCACCTGCTGCCGCGTCCGCTGCACCGGGTCGAGGTCGCCGCGAACCACGTCGCGCAGCTCGTCGTGCCGTTCCTGCTGCTGGTGCCGGGGCCGGTCGCGGCGGTCGGGGCGGGCGTGGTCGTCGTGACGCAGGCGTGGCTGGTGCTGTCGGGGAACTTCGCGTGGCTGAACTGGCTGACGATCGTGCTCGCGTGCTCGGCGGTCGACGACCACGCGTGGGCGTGGCTGCTCGGGGTCCGGGCCGACGCCGCGCCGTCGGGGGCGCCGGCGTGGTTCGTCGTCGTGGTGCTCGTCGTCGCCGCCGTGTGCGTGTGGCTCAGCCGCCACCCGCTGCGCAACCTGTTCTCGTCGCGCCAGGTGATGAACGCGTCCTACAACGTGCTGCACCTGGTGAACACGTACGGGGCGTTCGGGTCGGTGACGCGGCGGCGCACGGAGGTCGTCGTCGAGGGGACCCTGGACGGCGACCCGGCGACCGCGACGTGGCGCGAGTACGAGTTCCACGGGAAACCGGGTGACGTGCGGCGGCTGCCGCGGCAGTTCGCGCCGTACCACCTGCGGCTCGACTGGGGGATGTGGTTCCTGGGGCTGGGGTCGTCGGCGCAGCTGCGGTGGTTCGTGCCGTTGCTGCACCGGCTGCTCGAGGCGGACGCGCCGACGCTGCGGCTGCTGCGGGTCGACCCGTTCGGGGGCGCGCCGCCGCGGTGGGTGCGGGCGCGGCTGTACGGCTACCGGTACGCCCGTCCGGACGAGCGGCGGGCCACGGGGGCGCGGTGGGTCCGCGAGGACCAGGGCCTGCTCGTCGACGCCCTGGACCTGCGGTCGTTGCGGCGGCTGTGACGACGCGCTCGTCGGATACCCGTGGGGGTATGCTGGCGGGGTCGTCCAGCGCACCGGGCGGCACGTCCCCCACCGCTCAGGAGTCCCCCGTGTGCTACCCCGTCCGCTGCCCGAAGTGCCAGAAGGTCACCTGGGACGGCTGCGGCGAGCACGCCGCCGAGGTCATGGCCGGCGTCGCCCCCGACCAGCGCTGCACCTGCCCCCGCTGACCCCTCCGGGGCGCGGGCTCGCCGGCCCCGCCCCGGGTCAGGCCGGGGCGGCCGGGAGCAGGCCGGCCAGGCGCAGCGCCGTGCCGACGAACGGCGCGCGCGGCAGGCCGTCGAGGTCGTCGAGCCCGAACCACGCCGCGCGGTCGGTCGAGCCGTCGACCTCGTCGCGCAGCGCTCCACCGACGACGTGCACGCGGTACACGACCCGTAGCGCGTGCCAGAGCTCGCCGCCCGACAGGGCGGGCACGACCTCCGAGTCGATGCCGAGCAGCTCGTCGACCTCGACGTCGTAGCCCGTCTCCTCGGCGACCTCGCGGACCACGGCGTCCTGCGGGTCCTCGCCCGGGTCGATGCCACCGCCCGGCATCGTCCACTGCCCCCGCGTCGCCCAGTGCGCGAGCAGCACCTGCCCGCCGTCGACGACGACCGCGTACGCCCCCACGCGCTGCTTCACGCCGCCACGCTACCGACCGCCCCGCCGCCGGACCCGCCCTCGCCTGCCGCGAGGTCGCACATCCGCCGGTGCGTCGTGCAGTCGTCCGCGCGACCTACCGAGCGACGCGCGACCCACCGCGCGGTGCGCGACCTCACGATCCGCACGTGAACCTCTTCCCCCGGGGTGTCGAAATCCGTCAGGCTCGTTCGTCGGGTGGGTGAGGACGCCGGAACGACCGGCGCCCACCGCACACGAGGGAGACCGCGATGCCCAAGTACCTGCTGTCCGTCCACGGCCCGGCCGAGCGCACGCCGTACGGCAACTACCCCTCCAAGGAGGAGATGCTCCAGGCGTTCGCCGACACCGGGGCGTTCAACGACAAGCTCGTCGCCGACGGGTACTTCGTCTACGCGGACGGCCTCGCCGAGGCGTCCACGGCCACCGTCGTCGACGGCACCGGCGACGAGCCGGTCGTCACCGACGGCCCGTACCTGGAGTCGAAGGAGTACCTCGGCGGGTTCTGGATCGTCGAGGCGCCCGACCTGGACGTGGCGCTGCGGCTGGCCGCCGAGGGGTCGAAGGCGTGCCGCGGCAAGGTCGAGGTCCGCCCGTTCCAGACCGAGGAGTCGTTCCGGGAGCTCCTCGAGTCGTGAGGCCCGACGTCGAGGAGGCGATCACCCGGGCCCACCGCGACGAGTGGGCGCGGGTGGTCGCCACCCTCGCGCGGAAGTTCCGCGACCTGGACGTCGCGGAGGACGCGGCGGCGGAGGCGTTCGCGACGGCGGTCGAGCGCTGGCCCCGGGACGGGGTGCCGACGACGCCCGGCGCGTGGCTGACGACGACGGCGACGCGCAAGGCGCTGGACCGAGTGCGGCGCGAGTCGCACCGCGACGGCAAGCACGAGGAGGCGCGGCTGTTGTTCGACGACGACGAGCCCGCGCCGCGCGGTGCGGTCGACGACGACCGGCTGCGGCTGGTGTTCACGTGCTGCCACCCGGCGCTGGCGCCGGAGGCCCGGGTGGCGCTCACGCTGCGCATGGTCGGCGGGCTGACGGTCCCCGAGATCGCGCGGGCGTTCCTGGTGCAGGAGACGACGATGGGGCAGCGGATCTCGCGCGCGAAGGCGAAGATCAAGGCCGCCGGCATCCCGTACCGGGTCCCGACGAGCGAGGACGTGCCGGCCCGGTTGGACGGCGTGCTCACGGTGCTGTTCCTCGTCTTCAACGAGGGCTACCTGGCCACGGGCCCGGACACGGACCCGGTGCGCCACGACCTGGTGGCGGAGGCCGTCCGGCTGGCCCGGCTGGTGCGGGGCCTGCTGCCGCGCGGCGGCCCGGGCTGGGGCGAGGCGACGGGGCTGCTGGCGCTGATGCTGCTGACGCAGGCGCGCGCCGCGGCTCGGGTCTCGGCGACCGGGGAGCTCGTGACGCTCGAGGAGCAGGACCGCGGCGCGTGGGACGCCGCGCTGCTCGCCGAGGGGCACGCGCTGGTGCGCGAGACGCTCGGGGCGGTCGCGGCGGGCGGCCCGCCGCCGGGCCGGTACCAGCTCCTCGCCGCGGTCAACGCGGTGCACACGCACGCGCGGGACGCGCGCGACACGGACTGGGCGCAGGTCGTCGCGCTGTACGACCGGCTCGTGCGCGTGGACCCGTCGCCCGTCGTCGCGCTCAACCGCGCGGTGGCGGTCGCGGAGGTCGACGGGCCGGACGTGGCGCTCGCGATCGTCGAGCGGCTGCCGCTGGACGGGTACCACGCGTTCCACGCGACGCGCGCGGAGCTGCTGCGCCGCCTGGGGCGCAGCGCGGAGGCCCGGGAGGCGTACGAGCGGGCGATCACGCTGGCGGGCAACACCGCGGAGGTGGCGCACCTGACGCGGCGGCGCGACCAGCTCGCGGCGCCGTCGCGCGGCTCGGCCGGGTGACGCCCGGACCCGTTCCCGCGGCGCGGGTCGACAGTATCGACGCGGTTGCCGCTGCGGCCTCGTCGAAGCCGCGCGCACTCGTCGGACCCCGGCCGGAGCCGTTCGACGCGGTCGCCGCCTGACCTCGACGGTCACGCCCGGACCTGCGCGGACGGCCACCTTCGAAGCGGTTCGATATCGGAAAGCCGCCCGAAATTCCCAAACGATTACGTTCGTTGACGGTCGGTTTGTCCCAGCGAAGAGTGACCCTGCCGACCGGCTCACCGTGGATCCGGGCTCGGCCGATCAAGGAGAGAAGATGACCCCCTCATCCAAGACCAGACACGGGTCCCGCGCCCGAGCGCGCGGAGTCGCCGCACTCGCCGTCCTCACGCTCGGCGCGACCCTCGCCGCCGCCCTGCCCGCACAGGCGGCCGGCAGCACCCTGCAGGACGCGGCCAAGCAGAGCGGACGCTACTTCGGCACCGCCATCGCCGGCTTCAAGCTCAACGACTCGACGTACTCGTCGATCGCGAACCGTGAGTTCAACATGATCACGGCCGAGAACGAGATGAAGATGGACGCCACCGAGCCGGGGCAGAACAGCTTCAACTTCTCCAGCGGCGACCAGATCGTCAACTGGGCCCTCCAGAACGGCAAGCGCGTCCGCGGCCACGCCCTGGCCTGGCACTCGCAGCAGCCCAGCTGGATGCAGAACATGGGCGGCACGTCGCTGCGCAACGCCATGCTCAACCACGTCACCCGGGTGGCGGAGCACTACAAGGGCAAGATCTACGCCTGGGACGTCGTGAACGAGGCGTTCGCCGACGGCAACGGCGGCGGCCGCCGCGACTCGAACCTCGAGCGCACCGGCTCCGACTGGATCGAGGCCGCGTTCCGCGCCGCCCGCGCCGCCGACCCGGGCGCGAAGCTCTGCTACAACGACTACAACACCGACAACTGGACCTGGGACAAGACCCAGGCGGTCTACCGCATGGTCCGCGACTTCAAGTCGCGCGGTGTGCCGATCGATTGCGTCGGCTTCCAGTCGCACTTCAACGCGCAGAGCGCCTACAACAGCAACTACCGCACCACGCTGTCGAGCTTCGCGGCACTGGGCGTCGAGGTGCAGATCACCGAGCTCGACATCGAGGGCTCCGGCCAGCAGCAGGCGGACACCTACCGCCGCGTCGTCGAGGACTGCCTCGCCGTCTCCGCGTGCACCGGCATCACGGTCTGGGGCGTGCGTGACTCCGACTCGTGGCGCTCGTACGGCACGCCGCTGCTGTTCGACAACAGCGGCGGCAAGAAGGCCGCGTACACCGCGGTCCTCGACGCGCTGAACTCGGCCACGCCGGTCGACCCGACGGACCCCACGGACGACCCGACGGACGACCCCACGGACGACCCGACGGACGACCCCACCGATGACCCGACGGACGACCCGACGACGCCCAACCCGGGCACCGGCAGCTGCTCCGCGACCCTCGCGGTCGTCAACGCGTGGCCCGGCGGCTACCAGGCGACGGTGACCGTCACGGCCGGCTCGTCCGCGATCAGCGGCTGGCGCGTCACGCTCCCGAGCGGCGTCCAGACGAACAACCTCTGGAACGGTGCGCTCTCGGGCAGCGTCGTGACGAACGCGCCGTACAACGGCAACGTGGGCGCCGGTGGCAACACGACCTTCGGGTTCGTGGGCAACGGCAACCCGCCGAGCGGTGGCGCGCTGACCTGCGCCTGACGCGCAGCCCCCGCTGTTCCTGACGACGGCGCCGCACCTCGTGTGCGGCGCCGTCGTCGCGTCTGCACCCGGTCGTCCACAAGGCGACGCAGGGCACCCCGCGCGACTGTCCGATTCGGGTACTTTCAGGCCGCATGAGGACCCAAGGGGCAGTCGTCGCGCTCGCGCTCGCCGCGGCCGCACTCACCACGGTCGCGCTCACCGCGTGCACGGACCAGGCGCCGGCGGCGCCCACCACGAGCGCCGCACCGACGACCACCGCGCCGACGACCGCGTCACCGGACCCCACGCCCGAGCCGAGCCCGACCCCGACCGCACTCCCGGACGTCACCGTCCCGCCGGAGCCACCCGCGGCGCTGAAGGGCCCCGCGAACGCGGACAACGCCGTCGCGGTCGCCGAGTACTTCATCGCCCAGTTCCCCTACATGTTCGCGACCGGCGACACGAGTGTGTGGAAGTCGCTGACCGGCGAATCGTGCGGGTACTGCGCGGAGGTGCTGGACGCGGCCGAGGCAGACCTCGCGGACGGCTTGACCGGCGTCGGCGGGCACATCGACTTCACGTACGGCTCAGCCCTCGACTTCGAGGACGGCACGTTCTTCGTGACGCTGGGATACGTCGAGCACCCCTCGGTGTCCACGAACGCCGAGGGCGACGTGGTGAAGACCTTCCCGGACAAGGACACGATCAACGCCGACATCTCCCTGAGCTGGAAGGACGGGCGGTGGACCGTCGACGCGGTCAACCCGAAGGTCGTGGAGTCCGAGTGACTGGCAGGGTCGCGGGTGCACTCGTCGTCGCGTTCCTCACGGTCGCGCTCGCAGCCGCTCCGGGAAACGCCGCGCGCGGCAAGGTCATCGCCACCGGTGACGAGAACTTCTGGGTCGAGGCGTTCAAGGCGAACCGGTTGTTCGCCGCCTACCAGAAGACGACCGCGAAGGACCCCGACCGGACGGTCGAGTACAAGCGCAAGGCCGTCTGCGTCGAGGACGACGAGGACGAGCCCGGGATCGACCAGCCGTGCTATCTCCCTCCCGGCGCCTCGATCGAGCCGCCGCCCTGCGAGGACGGACCCGCCGTCGAGCCCCTCTGGACGCGGACGCTGCGGGAACGCACCCCGGAGCGGGAGGTCTGGAACCGGTGGGAGCTGGTGCTCGGGTGGTCGTGCCCGGAGCACGCGCTGCCGCCGCTGACCGGCGAGGATTTCCGCCGGCTGCCCATCGACGCCCCCGAGGTCGGCGTCCAGCCCGCGACCGACGTGCTCGTCAACAAGAAGACGATCCTGTTCACGGACGGCGAGTCGCAGTGGTTCCGCACGACGGTGTTCGGGACCTGGGGCATCGACGTGGTCGCCACCCCGGTCGAGTACCGGTGGACGTTGGGTGACGGCACGTCGTTCGTGACGACGACGCCCGGAGAGCCGTACCCGTCGTTCGACGTCACGCACGTCTTCCGTGAGCCGCTGCCCGGCACGACGGTCGGGCTGACGGTCGTGTGGCAGGGCCGCTTCCGCGTCGACGCCGACCCGCTGCGCAAGTGGCGTGACGTGACGGGCTCGGCGACCACCGAGTCCGTGAGCGCGCCGTTCGACGTCGTGGAGCTGCGGTCCCGCCTGACGGGCTGACACCCGCGTCGTCCGCGAGCGCACCCCGACGTGCTCAGTCCGTCGGCGGCTCGTCCTGCCCGGACTCCTCGGCCGCGTCGGCCTCCTCCTTGGTGGCGTGCACGGCGCCCTCGGCGTGCTCCGGCGGGCCGTAGACCGTGTAGAGGATCAGCGGGTTCGGTCCCGTGTTGACGAAGTTGTGCGTGCGGCCCGCGGGGACGACGACGAGGTCGCCCTGCGTGACGGTGCGCTCCTTGCCGGACACGGTCGCCTTCCCGGTCCCGGAGACGAACGTGAGGATCTGGTCGATGTCCTCGTGGACCTCCTCGCCGATCTCACCGCCCGGCGGGATGGTCATGACGACGAGCTGCGTGTGCTCGCCGGTCCACAGCACGCGCCGGAAGTCCGGGCTCTGCTCGGCGACGGTGGCGATCGTCCAGTGCTCCACGTGTCCTCCGTGTCGGTCGTCGGTGCAGGTCATCCTGCGACCGTTCGGCCGCGCGCGCTCGTCGAGAGCCCGACGCCCCCCGCCGGCCCCTCGGGGCGTCCCTCGAGATGCCGACCCGCTGCACTCCGGAGAAGGTGGGGCCCATGCAGACGACGACCGCACCAGCAGCGGGCACCACCACGACGCGCGACCGGGTCCGGCAGGTGACGGTCCTGGTCGGGGCGGTCGTGGCGATCATCGGCGCGACCATCGGGTCCGGCGCGTTCGGCGGCGAGCCGATCGCCGAGGCCGCTGACGGCGCCCTGTCCGCGACCGCCACGCCCGTGGCCCCCGACAGCCCGGCGTTCTCCATCTGGTCCGTGATCTACACGGGCCTGGCGGTGTTCGCGGTGGTGCAGGTGCTGCCGCGGCTGGCCACCGACACCCGGCTGCGGGCCGTCGCGTGGTGGGTGCTGGTGACGATGCTGCTCAACGCGCTGTGGATCGGGGTCGTGCAGGCCGGGTCCGTCGCCGCGAGCGCCGTGGTGATCGTCGCGCTGCTCGTCGTGCTGGCGTTCGTGTACGTGCGGCTCGTGCGGCTCGACCACACCGCGCGTCTGCCGTCCGTGGTCACCGACGTGACCATGGGCCTCTACACGGGCTGGGTGTCGGTGGCGACGCTCGCGAACACCGCGGCGTTCCTGGCCGACGAGGAGGTCGGCGAGCTCGGGCTCGGGGCGACCGGCTGGTCCGTGGTGCTGGTGTCGCTCGCGGCGCTGCTGGCCGCCGCGTACGGCGTGTACGGCCGACGGCGGCCGACGCTCGTCGTGCCCGTCGGGCTGGCGATGGCGTGGGGCCTGATGTGGATCGGCCTGGGCCGCAGCAACGGCGAGCTGGTCGACGAGACGGTGGCGACGGCGGCGTTCGCCGCGGCGACGGTCGCGTTCCTCGCCCCGGTGATCGCCACGCTCACGGCCCGCCGCCCCTGACCCCGCGCCGCGCCGCACCAACCCGGCCGTGGTCGTGACTCCGTCGTGAGGTCGTGCGCTTCTCGCGAAGTCGTGCAGAGGAACGCACGACCTGACGAGAAACGCACGACTTCGCGGGCCGGGGCGGGTGGCGGTGGGGACGGGGTCAGGCCGTGGTGACCAGGAGGGTGACCGTGACCGCGGCGACGCCGATCGCCGCGAGGAACGGGTAACGGCGGCCCGGGCGGCGGGCGGCCACCCACGCGGCGCTCGCCGCAAGGGCGACGGCGACGACGAGCGCCGCGACCCCCAGCGCTGTCGCAGCCCCGGGCGTACCCAGCACGACGAACGCCGTCGCCGTGAGCAGCAGTGCCACCGCGCCGGTCGTCGTGCGGCGGCGCCCCAGCCGGTGCGGCAGCCCGACGACCCCCGTCGCGGCGTCGTCCTCCAGGTCCGGCAGCACGTTCGCCAGGTGCGCGCCCACCCCGAGCAGCCCCGCGGCGACCCCCGTCACCAACGGCCCGAGGCGCCCCGGGTCGAGCGCGAGTGTCGCGACCGACGGCAGCAGCCCGAACGAGAACGCGTACGGCAGCCACGACCAGGCCGTCGCCTTGAGCCGCGCGTTGTACGCCCAGGCCGACGCGACGGTCAGCAGGTGCACCGCCGCGGCCGCCGCCCCGAGCAGCGCGGACAGCACCACGCACGCGGCGAGCGCGACGAGCGCCGCGGCCCGGACCGTCGAGACCGTCAGCAGCCCGGTGGCGACGGGCTTGTCGGTGCGCCCGACCGCCCGGTCCCGCGCGGCGTCGATCCAGTCGTTGGACCACCCGACCGACAGCTGCCCGGCCAGCACCGCCGCGGTGACGAGCCACGCCGGCGCCCCCACGGCCCACGCGTACGCGCCCGCGAACACGGTGACGGCGACGGCCGGCGCCGCGTGCGCGGCCCGGACCAGCGCGACCACCCTCCGCCCGACCATGCCCCACACCCTGACACCCCGCCCCCGCGACCGCGACCCCCACCCGAGCACGCGCGCACCGCCCCGCCCCGGTCCCCGGTCGGTGCAGCGATGAATGCAGGTCCCGCCGCTCCGAGCCGCCCGCACCTGCATCCATCACTGCATCCACGGGGCACGCGAGCGGAAGGAGCCGTCGGCACGGGCGGGCGGGCGCGGCAGCAGGGCGCGGTGCGGCAGGGCGCGGTGCGGCAGGACAAGGCGGGGTGGTGGCGGCCGGGCGGGTGGGGGTGGTGGCTGGGCGGGCGGGGGGCGGGGGTTGGTGGCACGATCCGGACATGTCCCGGATCGTGGCGGTCGCACCCGTGCTGCCCGAGCACGCGTACGCGCAGGGACGCATCGCCGACGAGCTCGCGGACATCCTCACGGACGACCCCCGCCGCCGGGCGCTGCTGCGGCGGCTGCACGCCTCGTCGGGCATCGACACCCGGCACCTGGTGGTCCCGCTCGAGGAGTACCGGCGGCTCGGCGGCTTCGACGAGACGAACACGCTGGCCCTGACGAGCGGCCTGGACCTGGCCGAGCGCGCGGCGCGCGCGGCGCTGGACCGGGCGGGCCTGGAGCCGGCGGACGTGGACCACCTCATGCTGACGACGGTCACCGCGATCGGGGCGCCGTCGATCGACGCGATGCTCGTCGAACGGCTGGGGCTGCGCGCGGACGTGTCGCGGCTGCCGAGCTTCGGGCTCGGCTGCGCGGGCGGCGCGGCGGGCCTGGCGCGCGTCCACGACCACCTGGCGGGCCACCCGGACCAGGTCGCGCTGCTGGTGTCGGTGGAGCTGTGCTCGCTGACGCTGCAGCGCGACGACGACTCCACGGCGAACCTCGTCGCGTCCGGCCTGTTCGGCGACGGCGGGGCCGCGGCGGTGCTCGCGGGCGCGGACCGCCCGGCACCGCGGCACGCCTCGGACCCGGTCGCGGACGCGTGGGCCGCCGCGCCGCTCGTCGTCGGCTCCCGCAGCGTCCTGTACCCGGGGTCGGGGGACGCGCTGGGCTGGCGCGTGGGCGCGTCGGGGCTGCGGATCGTGCTGTCCGGCGGGCTGCCGGAGGTGGTGCGCGAGCACGTCGCCGACGACGTGAAGGCCCTGCTGACGGCGTGCGGCGCGGTGCCCGACGACGTGCGCTCCTGGCTGGTGCACCCGGGCGGGCCGAAGATCCTCGAGGCCGTGCAGGAGTCGCTGGACCTGCCGCCGGACGCGCTGGCCCGCTCGTGGGCGTGCCTGGCCCGCACCGGCAACCTGTCGTCGGCGTCGGTGCTGCACGTGCTCGCGGACGCGCTCGCGGCGGGCGGCGCCCCGGGCGGGCACGCGGTGCTCGCGGCGTTCGGGCCGGGCGTCGGGGTCGAGCTGGTGGCGCTGCGCTGGCCGTCGCACGACGAGCGCGCGGCACGGCACCCGGCACGGTGGCACCAGGCCGGGACGCCGGCCGGAACGCCGCTCGGGGGACGGACGGACGACGACGAGGAGCGGGTGGCATGAGCCTCGCCTGGTACGCGGCGCTGGTCCTCGCGACCGGCGCCGAGCGCATCGTGGAGCTGGTCGTGTCGGTGCGGCACGCGCGCTGGTCGTTCGAGCGCGGCGGCCGCGAGTCCGGCCAGGGCCACTTCCCCGCGATGGTGGCCCTGCACACCGGGCTGCTGCTCGCGTGCCTGGCGGAGGCGGTGCTCGCGGACCGGCCGTTCCTGCCGTGGCTCGGCTGGCCCGCGCTCGTCGTCGTGCTCGCCGCGCAGGGGCTGCGCTGGTGGTGCATCCGCACGCTCGGGCCGCGGTGGAACACGCGCGTGATCGTCGTGCCCGGGATGCCGCTGGTGCGCCGCGGCCCGTACCGGTGGCTGTCGCACCCGAACTACGTGGCGGTCGTCGCGGAGGGGATCGCGCTGCCGCTCGTGCACACGGCGTGGGTGACGGCGCTGGCGTTCACGGTGCTCAACGCGGTCCTGTTGCTGGGGTTCCGCATCCCGGCGGAGGAGCGGGCGCTCGCGGACGCCCAGGTCTGAGCGGTGGACGTCGACGCGGACGTGCTCGTCGTCGGCGGCGGGCCGGTGGGGCTCGCGGCAGCGGTCGAGGCGCGGCTCGCGGGGCTGTCGGTGCTGGTCCTGGAGCCGCGCACGGGGCCGGTCGACAAGGCGTGCGGCGAGGGTCTGATGCCCGGCGCGCTCGCGGCGCTACGGCGCCTGGGCGTGGACCCCGACGGGCACGAGCTGACGGGCATCGCGTACGTGGACGCGGCGCGGCGCGTGGAGCACCGGTTCGGGCACGCGACCGGACGCGGGGTGCGCCGCACGGTGCTGCACGCCGCACTGGCCGCCCGGGCGACTGCTGTCGGTGCCGCGGTGGTGCACCGGCGCGCGACGAGCGTGCGGCAGGACGCGCGCGGCGTCGTCGTCGACGGCCTGCGCGGCCGGTACCTGCTCGCGTGCGACGGGCTCCACTCGACCGTCCGCCGCCTGCTGGGCCTCGAGGCGCCGGTCCGACGAGCGCGCCGTTTCGGGCTGCGCCGGCACTACCGGCTCGCGCCGTGGACCGACCTGGTCGAGGTCCACTGGGCACCCCACGCGGAGGCCTATGTGACCCCCGTCGGCCCGGGGCTGGTGGGAGTCGCCGTGCTCGGCCCGGCGCGCACCGACCTCGACGCGACGCTCGCGGCGCTGCCCGCGCTGTCCCGGCGGCTCGCGGGCGCCGAGCACGCCGGGCCGGTGCGCGGCGCCGGGCCGCTGCGGCAGCGGACCACCGCGCGCGCGGCCGGGCGCGTGCTGCTCGTCGGCGACGCGTCCGGGTACGTCGACGCGCTCACCGGGGAGGGGCTGCGGGTCGGGCTCGCGCAGGCCGCGGCGGCGGTCGCGCACCTCGACGACCCCGCCGGGTACGAGCGGGCGTGGGACCGGGCCACGCGCGACTACCGGGTGCTGACCAGCGGGCTCGTCGCCGCCGCGACGTCCCCGCTGCGCCGCACGGTCGTCCCCGCGGCCGCGGCGCTGCCCGGCGTGTACGGCGCGATCGTCGAGCGCCTGGCCCGCTGAGCGGTACCCAGGCACGGCGGGCGGGCTCCTGGGGGCCGGGAGGGTCGATGAAGGCGCAGGTGCGGGGGTTGCCCTGGGCGGAGGTCGCGCAGGCGGTCGCCGTCGTCGGCGGGTACGCCGTGCTGCTGTGGCTGCACGACGCGACGGACGCGCCGCTGACGCCGGGCTGGTTCGCGACGTGGGCGGGGATGCTCGTCCTCACCGCCCTCGCCTGGGTGGTGGTGCTGCGGTTCGGGCGGCGTCGGTACCGCAAGCCGGCGACCGAGGGAGCGCCGCGCGGGCTCGTCGTCCGCTACGTCGTCATCGCCGCCGCGGCGACGGTGTTCCTGTCCCTGGTGACCAGTCGCACGGCGTTCCTCGCACCGCACGGGTCGTGGCTGCTGCGCGCGATGACGAGCGGGCTGCTGCTGCTCGGCTGGGTCGCGGCGGCACCGTGGACGCTGCTGCTGTGGCGCACGCACCACGACGCACCGTCACTGGACGGCCTGGTCGCCGCACTGCAACCGGCCACCTGGAACAAGGGGACCGCCGCCGTGGCCGACCCGGACGCCGTCAGCGCGGTGGCGGGGCAGCTGCGGAGCACGTGGCAGACGCTCGAGTCCGCGGCCGTGGCGTTCGGGGTCCTGCTGTCCAGCGCGGTCCTCGACACCGGGATGCTGCGGCTCGCGGCGCTCTCCTCCGGGGACACGACCGCGGAGCGCGCGCCCGTCGTGCTCGTGCTGCTTTACGGCGCGTTCTTCGCGCTCGTCGCAGCCCTGCTCTTCGGGCCCGTCGCGTTCCGGTGGCGGCGGCAGGCGCTCGCGCTCGTCGACCGGGTGCTGGGCGACCCGCCGACAGGGCTGCCGTCCGAGGAGTACCTGGCGACCCGCGACCGGTTCCTCACGCACCTGGGCGTGCGGACCGGCGTGATGCGCACCCCCGTCACCGCCCTCAGCGTCCTCGCGCCGCTCGGCACCGCACTGCTGACGTCCCTCGTCCCGACGGGCTGAGACCCGCACCGCGCTCTCGCCGCGCGGGATCCGCGCGGTCGACCTAGCGTGGCCGGGTCCCCTTGCGCACCACGGAAGGAGCACGGCATGCCGACGATCGACGAGAGCATCGAGGTCGAGGTCCCCCTGAGCACGGCGTACAACCAGTGGACGCAGTTCGAGGAGTTCCCGTCGTTCATGGGCGGGGTCGAGGAGGTCCGGCAGGTCAGCGACACGCTGACGCACTGGAAGACGTCCATCGCCGGGGTCGAGCGCGAGTTCGACGCGCAGATCGTCGAGCAGACCCCGGACACCCGGGTCGCGTGGCAGAGCGTCGACGGCACCACGCACGTGGGCCAGGTGTCGTTCGAGCCGGTCGACGCGAACCGCACGCGCGTGCACGTCCGCACGTCGTGGGAGCCGGACTCGGTGGTCGAGAAGGTCGGTGCCGCGGTCGGCGCCGACGACCGCCAGGTCAAGGCGGACCTCAAGCGGTTCAAGGAGTTCATCGAGTCGCGCGGCGTCGAGACGGGCGCCTGGCGCGGCGACGTCTGAGCCGCCACGTACCACGGCGGGGGTCGACCGGTGGACGGTCGGCCCCCGCCGTCGCGCCCGGGAAGCGCCTGGTACCGGCGGCGGGCGCGCCCCTACGGTCGGTAGCCTCCGCGCGACGACGAGGGAGGTCCGAGTGACGGTCGACCTGGGCCCCGTCGACCCGTCGTGGTCCAGGCGGGTGCAGCCCTGCTCACGTTCGACTGGACCTGACGGCCCGGCCGCCGCGGCTGCGCGGGCCGCAGCCGGTAGCGGGTGGAGCTCGTCGTGTGGGGTCAGACGTTCTCCACCCACACGAGGTCACGATCGTCGTGTCACGCTCGGATGCGAGGGGGAAAGCCGTGGGGACGAGCGAGGTGCTGCTCGGGCGGGTGCGTGAGGCGGGGCTCGTCGACGTCGTCGAGGTGCGGCCCGTCGACGGTGGCCAGGTCGCGCTCGCGGGGCTCGCGCGCCGCGAGGACGGGAGCACCGTGTTCGTCAAGGCGTCCGACGTGGCCGACGACGTGCTCGCCTCCGAGGCCGAGGGCCTGGACGCGCTGCGCACGCTCGGCGGCACCACGACGCCGCGCGTGCTGCACGTGAGCGCGGAGCTGCTGGTGCTCGAGGCGCTGCGCCCGCGTCCCGCCGACCCCGCGTTCTGGGAGCGGCTCGCGCACGCCCTGGCCCACCAGCACACGAGCGCCCGGCACGCGCGGTTCGGCTGGCGCCGCGACGGCTGGCTCGGCCGGCGCCGCCAGGTGAACACGTGGGAGGACGACGGGTTCACGTTCTTCGCGCGGCACCGGCTGCTGCGCTGGCTCGACGAGCCGCGCGTGCAGGCCGCGCTCGACGCCGTGGACCGCGCCGCGCTGGAGCGCCTCTGCGACCGCCTGCCCGAGCTGCTGCCCGACGCCCCGGCCTGCCTGGTGCACGGTGACCTCTGGGCGCAGAACGTCCTGGCGACCGCCGACGGCGAGCCCGCCCTCGTCGACCCCGCGGTCTCCTACACGTGGGCCGAGGTCGACCTCGCGCACCTGTGGACCACCGCCCCGCCGCCCGAGGCCGCGGTCTTCTTCGAGCGCTATGCCGAGCTGACGGGCCTCGACGCCGGCTGGCGCGAGCGCATGCCGATCCTCCAGCTCCGCCAGCACCTCGCGGTCCTCGCCCAGTTCGACCCCGACTGGGGCGCCGCGGAGACGATCCGCGCGACGCTGGCCCCGTTCCGCCGTGGCTGACGGCGTGACGGTCGGCGAGGCCGCGCGGCTCGTCGGCGCGACCGTCCGGACGCTGCACCACTGGGACGCCACGGGCGTCGTGACCCCGTCCGCGCGGACCGCCGGCGGGTACCGGCTGTACACGCCCGCGGACGTCGCGCGGCTGCGGCGCGCGCTGCTCTACCGCGACCTGGGCGTGCCGCTCGCGCGCGTGGCCGTGCTCCTCGACGCCCCGACGACCCAGGTCCGCGACGAGCTGGTGCGCCGCCGCGCAGACGTCGACGCGCGGCTCGCGCGCCTGCGCGAGACCGCCGCGACCGTGGACCGGCTGCTCGCCGCGACGGACTCCGGCCTGCTGCTGGACCCCGACGAGCAGGCCGAGGTGCTCGGGCCCGGGTGGGACCCGGCGTGGGTGGCGCAGGCCCGGGCCCGCTGGGGCGAGAGCGTGCAGTGGACGCAGTACGCCGAGCGTGCCGCCCGCATGTCCGCCGACGACTGGCGGCACGTCGCCGCGGACGCGCACACGCTGACGCAGGACCTCGCCGCGGCCCGGCGTGCGGGCGTGGCGCCGGGCAGCGCGGAGGCCGACGCGCTGGCGGAGCGGCACCGCGAGGCGATGGGCCTCTACTTCCACTGCACGCCCGCCATGCACGTGCTGCTCGCGCGGATGCTCGCCGACGAGCCGGGGTACGCGCAGCACCTGGACGCCGTCGAGCCCGGCCTGGCCACGTGGCTGCGGGACGTGGTCGAGGCCGCGGCCCGGGCCCGCGGGGTGGACCCGGACACCGCGACCTGGGAGTGACCGGCGCCGTCACGCGCGGCCGAGGGCCACGTCGACGACCTCGCGGCTCGGCACGTGCAGGGCGTCGAGCACGTCGCGGCCGGTCGCGGCGAGGTACGCGTCGACGAGCCGGTTGCCGGCCGCGTAGCCGGCGCCGGCCGGCAGCCCGACGGGCGTCGCGCCGAACTTCTGCGCGGCCTCGTCGCCGTGCACCCAGGCGGTGAAGTTCTGCATACCGGTGACGTCGAGGCCCGTGAGGACCTTCGCGTGCACGTCGTCGTCGTGCAGGTGCGCCCGGCCCATGGGCGTGTACCCGCGCTCGCCGTGCAGCCGCCGCGCGAACGCGTCCGCGAGCCCCTCGGAGACGACGTGCTCCGCGACGGTCACGGTCGCCGGGTCCCACACGACCCCGCCGGGCGCGTACCGCAGGTTGTGGTGCAGCTCGTGCACCACGGCGGCCTCGATCCGGTCGAGGTTCTCCGGCGTCGGCCAGAGCGTGAGCGACAGGTACCCGGTGACGGACCCGTTCCCGAGGAGCCCGCGCGCCGGGCCCGTGAAGTACGCGTCGCCGGGGTCGCCGAGCAGGATCACGACGAGGAGGTCGGGGACCTCGAGGTCCGGGAGCGCGGCCCGCTGCGCGGCGACCGCCTCGTCGAGCGCGCGGGACGCGCGGGTGAGCACGTCCGCGTCGCTGAGCGCCGCGACCGCCTCGAGACACGTGCCACGGTCGCGGTCGAGGGGGAAGCCGCCGCCGCGGAGGTGCATCTCGACGAGGTCCACCTCGCCGGGGAACCAGCGGTACATGCCGGTGGTCGGGCGCAGCAGGCCCCGCAGCCGCTCGGCCGGGTCGTCGCTGCGCAGCACGTCGGACATGCCGGTCAGGGTGTCGAGCACGGTGATCATGGGCGGCGACGCTAGAGGTTGACGTCGCGTCAGGCTCAAGCCCTCAGCGGGCGAGGTCGCGGTGGCGGAAGCCTGCGAAGCCGGCCGCGACCAGGGTCACGACGACGAGGGAGAGCCGACCGGGGCCCGTCCAGTCGGTCTCGCCGCCGGTGACGGTGGGGACGTGCCAGAACGGGCTGATGCCGAGAACCCAGTCGTCCAGGCCGAAGGTCGGGCCGAGCAGCGTCAGCAGGAACGACACGAGCACGACCGCCCACGCGGCGAGGCTCGCGGCGGGCCGCGCCCCGACGAGCGCGACGGCGAGCGCGACGACCGTCCACACGGCGGGCACGGTCGCGGCGGCCTGGGCCAGCACGTCGGGCGTGGTCACGCCGATGTCCGCGCGCCCGGCGAGCACCGCGACCACGGTCCCGGCGAGCAGGACGAGCGCCGTGACGGTCGTCAGCGCGAGCAGCACGTGGCTCGCGTAGAACCGGTGCCGTGCGACGGCGCCCGCGAGCACGGGCTCGACGCGGTCCTCGAGCTCCTCGGCGCGCACCCGCAGCAGCACCTGCACGCCCGGGACGCACGCGATGATCCCGACGAGGCTGAGCACGGTCCGCACGAACGCGCCCGTGAGCGCGTCCGGGGTCACGGCGCCCGCGGCGAGGATCTGCTGCACCGCGGGCTCACCGGCGAACAGCTCGTCGGCCGACGTCACGAAGTAGCCGAACACGACGCCCAGCACGACGAACGCGGCCCCCCCAGGTCACGACGGACGCGCGGTTGACGCGCACCGCGAGCCCCCAGGTGGAGCGCGTGGTGCCGCGCGCGGGTCCGGGCCGCGGCGCGAGCATCCCCTGCCCGAAGTCGCGGCGTGCCTGCAGCGCGAACGCCACCGCGACCGCGACGCCCGTGAACCCCACCGCGAGCAGCAGCGGCGCCCAGTGGTCGCCCGTCGCGGGCCGCGTGGCCAGCGTCCAGCCCAGCGGGTTGGCCCACGTCGTCCACGCCGGTGCGTCCAGGGACGTGCACAGCCCGCGCAGGACGAACAGCGTGCCGAGCGTCCCGACGGCGAGCGCGCTCGCCGTGCGCGCGTCCGAGCCGACCTGCGCGGTGACCGCCGCGACGCCGGCGAACATCCAGCCCGTCGCCGTGTACGTCGCGCCCAGCAGGAGGGACGCGCCCCAGTCGCCGCCGCACAGGCCCGTGACGACGCCCGCGACGAGGCCCGCGGCCAGCGACCCGACGAGCGCGACCGCCACCCCCGCGAGCAGGCGCGCACCGCGGCCCAGCACCCCGGAGGCCAGCAGCTCGGCCTGACCGGAGTCCTCCTGCGCGCGCGTCGCGCGCACCACCGCGGCCACGGCGCCGAGTGCGACGAGGAACCCGCCGAGCGCGAGCGTGCGCCACGCGTTGAAGCCGTCGGGCGTCGACAGGTCGTACGCCGGGCCGAAGATCAGCCCGAGCGCGGGGTTCGCGCCGACCGTCGCGGCGAGCGCCTGCCGCGACGCGAGGTCGGGGAGCACCCAGGGGTGGACGACGACGGAGGACGCGGACAGCAGCGTCGCGACCGCGACCCACGGCGCGAACCGCCGCCCGTCGTGGCGCAGCGTGGCGTGCAGCAGCAGCCGCGCCCCGACGAGCGCCCCGCCGCGCGCGGGCCGTACGGGGCGGGCGGCGGCGGGCCGCTCCCCGAGCGCGGTCACGGCCGCGCCCCCGGCTCGCCGCCCGCCTGCTCGTCGTACAGGCGGAGGAACAGGGACTCCAGGGACGGCGGGGTGACGGTCAGGGCGGTCAGGCCGCGGGCGGCGACGGCCTCGCCGACGCGGTCGGACGCGACGCTGGCGGTCAGGTGGGTGCCGTCGAGGTGCACGTCCGCGAGCGCGGCGAGGTCGCCGGGCGCGGGCGGTGCGGCGAGCGTCGCGCGCAGGGTGGTGCGGCTGTCGCCGCGCAGGTCGGCGAGCGTGCCGGTCCGCACGACGCGGCCCTCGCGGATGATGCTGACCCGGTCGGCGAGGGTCTCCACCTCGGCCAGGACGTGGCTCGACAGCAGCACGGTCGCGCCGCGGTCGCGGGCCTCGGCGACGGTCTCCTGGAACACGTTCTCCATGAGCGGGTCGAGGCCGGAGGTCGGCTCGTCGAGGAGCAGGAGCTCGGCGTCGGAGGCGAGCGCGGCGACGAGCGCGACCTTCTGCCGGTTGCCCTTGGAGTACTGCCGGCCGCGCTTGGTGGGGTCGAGCTCGAACCGCTCGACGAGCTCGTCGCGCCGCCGCCGGTCGAGGCCGCCGCGCAGGGACCCGAGCAGGTCGACGGCCTCGCCGCCGGTCATGCCGGGCCACAGGGACACGTCGCCGGGGACGTAGGCGAGGCGGCGGTGCAGGGCGACGACGTCGGCCCACGGGTCGCCGCCGAGGAGGCGGACCGTGCCGGCGTCGGCGCGCAGCAGGCCGAGCAGCACGCGGATGGTCGTGGACTTCCCGGCGCCGTTGGGGCCGAGGAACCCGTGCACCTCGCCGCGCGCGACGTGCAGGTCCAGCCCGCGCAGCGCGGCGAACCTCCCGAACGACTTGGTCAGGCCCTCGGCCCGGATGACGTCCACGGCTCCCCCTCGCCCGGGCTCGGACGGCGCGGTGCGCGCTCGTCGGCCCGTCACGCCGACCGTAGACCCGGACACCCCGCAAATCAACAGGTGTGGAAATACTCGTCCGCGTACGCTGCCGACGTGACGAGCGAGCCCCCGGCCACCCGCCGACGCGGCCGCGGCGAGAGGTTCCCCGGCGGCCGCGACGCGATCCTCGCCGCCGCCCGCCGCCAGTTCGCCGAGCGCGGGTACGCGGGCGCCACGATCCGCGGCATCGCGCAGGAGGCCGGGGTCGACCCGCGCCTCGTCATGCACTTCTTCGCCAGCAAGGACGCGCTGTTCGCCGCGACGCTCGAGCTCCCCCTGGAGGGCCTGCTCGCGCTGCTCGCCGCGCTCCAGGCCCCCGTCGACGAGGTGCCCGAGCGACTCACCCGCGCGTACGTCGAGATCTGGGAGTCGCCGCTCACCGGACCGCAGGTACGCGCCATGCTCATGTCCGTCGCCACCATCGACGCCGCCGCCGAGGCGCTGCGCACCGCGTTCGAGCAGCGGATCGTCCGCGCGCTCGTCGACCGGTTCGAGCCCGTCGCCGTCGTCACCGCCATGAGCCAGCTCCTCGGCGCGGCGATGGTCCGGTACGTCGTGCGGATGCCCGCGTTCGTCGCGCTGAGCACCGACGAGTTCGTCGCGACCCTCGTCCCGTCCGTCACGGCGAGCCTCGAACGCGGCCGGGTCGACAGGCCCTGACCGGCCCCGACGTCCTCGTCGGAAGAAATCTCGCCGCAGGTGCATCCGGACCCGACCCCCGGCCGGAAGAAGGGGTGTCAGGCGCCGACCAGGCGCCCCCTCCCCGGAAGGACGCACCATGCGCACTCGACCTCTCGCCGCCGCCGGAGCCCTCGGACTCGCCGCCGTCGCCCTCACCGCCGTCCCCGCCACCGCCGCCGACGAGGCCTCGCTGTCCGTGCTGCACGGCGTGCCCGGCCTCACCGTCGACGTCTACGTCGACGGCGATCTCACGCTCGACGACTTCGAGCCCGGCACGCTCGCCGGCCCGCTCGACCTGCCCGCCGGCACGTACACCGTCGCGATCACCGCCGCCGACGCCGCCGACGACTCCGAGCCCGCCATCGGCCCCGTCGACCTCGAGCTCGCCGCGTCCACCAGCTACACCGCCGTCGCGCACCTCGACGCGGACGGCGCGCCCACCGCGACGCTGTTCACCGACGACACCTCGACGACGAAGGCCGGCGAGGGCCGCCTCACCGTCCGGCACGTCGCCGCCGCGCCCGGGGTCGACGTCCTCGCGGGCGGCGACGCCGTCGTCAGCGGCCTGGAGAACCCGAAGGAGCAGGTGCTCGACCTGCCGGCCGGCACGGTCTCGGCGAGCGTCGTCGCGGCCGGCACCACCGAGCCCGCGCTGCTCGGCCCGGCCGACGTCCCCGTCACCGAGGGCACGAGCACGATCGTCTACGCGTGGGGCTCCGCGTCCGACCAGACGCTCGCGCTCGCCACGCAGACCGTCGACGGCCTGCACAGCGACCCGTCCGCCGTCCAGGCCGGCGAGCTCGGCCTCGCCGCCGACGAGGGCACCGCGGTCTGGCCGTACGCGCTCGCGGCCGTCGCGCTGCTCGGCGCCACGGGCCTGGCCGCCGTCCGCCGGCACGCCACGGCGACCCGCTGACCATGGCCCGGCGACACCGTGCACCGGCCCGGGCTCTGGGAGGGGCCCTGGCCGGCGCGGCCCTCGCGGCGCTCGTCGTCGGCTGCACCTCCGAGCAGCCCGCCGAGCCCACCGCGACCGCCACGACGGTGTCGCCGGCGCCACCCGGACCCACCACGGCGGCCCGGCCAGGCGGGCTGCCCGACGTGCCGGTCCGGGACGCGACCGCACCGGCTCCCGCCCCGCGCGCGGAGCCGGTGCGGCTCGAGGTCGACTCCGTCGACCTCGACATGCCGGTCGTCCCCGTCGGGGTCACCGACGCCGGTGACATGGAGATCCCCGCCGACGCCGACGAGGCCGGCTGGTACCGGTTCGGCCCCGCGCCCGCCGACGAGGACGGCAACACGCTCCTCGCCGCGCACGTCGACTCCCGGCGCACCGGCATCGGGCCGTTCTCCCGGCTGCGGGACGTCGCCGTGGGCGCGGCGGTCGAGCTGACCGACGACGCCGGGACCGTGCACCGCTACCGCGTCACGGACGTGGTGAAGGTCGCGAAGGACGACGCGCCGCTCGACGTGTGGTTCGCCCGCACCGGACCACCGCGCCTCGTGCTCGTGACCTGCGGCGGGACGTGGCGCGCCGACGTCGGCCACTACAGCGACAACGTCGTGGTCACCGCCGAGCCGGTGACGGGCTGACCCGTGCGCACCGCGTCGACGCTCGACGCGCGGCCGGACCCGAACCCGGGTACGTTCGCCGCCTCGGGCACGGGTTCGAGACCGACGATCGAGGAGAGCCGCGTGACCGGAGGGCAGGAGCGTCCCGGCGCTCCGCTGCGCGCGGTCCCCGCGCCCTCGTCGGCCGTCGTCCCCTCCGCGGACGGCGAGGACGTCGACGCGCTCGGCGCCGCGTTCGCCGCCGGCGACGAGGACGCGATCCGCGAGGCCTACCGCCGCTGGGCCACCCTCGTGCACACCGTCGCCGTGCGGTCCCTCGGGAGCGTCGCCGACGCCGAGGAGGTCACGCAGCAGGTCTTCGTCGACGCGTGGCGCAGCCGCCACCGGTTCGACCCGACCCGCGCACGCCTGCCCGCCTGGCTCCTCGGCATCGCCCGGCACGCCGTCGCCGACGCGCACGAGCGCCGCGCGCGCGACCGCCGCCTCGCCGACGCCGCACCCGTCGCCCCCGAGACCGCGTCCCCCGCCGACGACCGCGTGGTGGACTCCGTGGTGGTGGCCGACGCGCTCGCCCGCCTCGGCGACCCGCAGCGCACCATCCTGCGGCTCGCGTTCTACGAGGACCTCACGCACGACCAGATCGCCACGAGGCTGGACCTGCCGCTCGGCACCGTGAAGAGCCACGTGCGGCGTAGTCTCGCCCGGCTGCGCAACCGATGGGAGGTGGACGGTGCCGTGGGATGAGTCGCACGTGGACGACGACGTGCTGGCCCTCCTCGCCCTCGGTGAGGCCGCCGGGACGCCCGACGAGCGGGCGCACGTCGCGCGCTGCGAGCGGTGCGCCGCGGAGGTCGCCGCGCTCGGGCAGGTCGTGTCGCTCGCCAAGGAGTCGGGCGGCGAGCTCGTCGCGCCCGCGCCGCACGTGTGGGACCGCGTCGCCGCGGAGCTGGACCTGGGCACCGAGGCCGCGGGCGCGGACGAGCCCGCGGCCTCGACCGCGCTCCCGGCAGGGCTCCCGACCGAGCTCCCGGCCGGGCTCCCGGCAGAGCCGAGCGCACCCTCGTCGGACGAGGTTGTCGTGCCCATCGCGCGGCGCCGGACGTCCTGGGCGTGGGTCGCCGGCGCGGCCGCCGCCGGGGTGGTCGTCGGCGGGGCCGGGGTCGGGTGGGTGGCCTCGCGCGACGACGACCGCGCGGAGGTCGTCGCGTCCGCTGCGCTCGACCCGCTGCCCGGCTGGGACGCCGAGGGCACCGCACGGGTCGAGGTCCGCCCCGACGGCGAGCGCGTGCTCGTCGTGACCGTCGCCGACGGCCAGGCCGACGACGGGTTCCGCGAGGTGTGGCTGCTGCGGCCCGACGTCAGCGGGCTCGTCTCCCTCGGCACGCTCACCGGCGACTCCGGGCGCTTCGACCTCCCGCCGGGGCTCGACCTCGACGAGTTCTCCGTCGTCGACGTCTCGCTCGAGCCGTTCGACGGCGACCCCGCGCACTCCGGCGACTCGATCGTCCGCGGCCCGCTCGACGCCTGACGTCCACAGGGGCGGCCGAAGCGGACGAACCCGGCCCGCTACGCTCCCGCCATGCACGTCACGGGACCCCGGCGGGGGCGGCACCTGCGGTGGGAGGAGCGACCGGGGGCGTCGGGATGAGCGAGCACGTGCAGGACGCCCGGGACGACGGCCCCCGGCTCGAGGCCACCGCCGGCTGGTACGCCGCGGAGGACCCCGCCCGCGAGCGCTGGTGGGACGGGCACCGGTGGACGGCGATGGTCCGGCCGTCCCCGCACCCGCTGCGCGTGCGGTGGGCCGGGATCCCCTGGGGCGGGCCCGGCAGCCCCGTGCTGCAGGTGCTCGGCGGGGTGGTGCTGCTGCTCGTCGGACGCGTCGCGCTCGTCGTCGCGACGAGTGAGAACCCGTCGCGGGTGCACGCGACGGTCGTCACCGTCCTCGCGACGCTCGGAGGCGTCGCCCTGCTCGTCAACGCCGCCGTCTGCTGGCGGCTCGAGGCGCGCCGCACCGCCCGGCCCGGCGGGCCGCCGCCGGAGAAGCAGCTCGCGCACGTCCGCCGGTTCGGGGTCGTCTGGGCGTCCGGGCGCGGGTGGTCGCAGCGCTCGCTCGCCATGGGGTCCCTCGTCGTGCTCGTCGGGCTGTTCGTCGGCGGCGTCACGCTCCTGTCCCGTGGGGTCACGTCGTCGTGGGAGGACTCGCTGGCGGGCGCGGCGGCGTCGCTGACGCTGCTGCTGCTCGGGTCGTTCAGCATCGTCGACGGCTGCTTCCGGCTGGTGCTCGAACGCCGCCGCCGCTCCGCCTACGCGATCCGCGCCCGGATCGAGGACCACTCCCCGCCCACGTCCGACCACCACTGGACGGGACCGGAGCACGACGTATCCACAGACTGGTGACGCATCGCCGCGAACGGGACGGCGTCCCGTTACGCTGCCCCGCATGACTCTGCTGAGCGTCGACCCCGACGACCTCGAGGACGCGGTCACGGACATCCGCACGTCCGTCACGAACCTCACGACGTCGCTCGCGACGCTCAACGCCGAGCTGCGGGTGCTGTCGACCCAGTGGACCGGTGCCGCGTCCGAGGCGTTCCAGCGCTCGCACCGCGCCTGGGACCAGGACATGGACGCCATGGTCGAGAAGCTCACGACCATCGCCGACCTGCTGTACAAGGCGGCGGTCAGGTACGCCGAGACCGAGGGCGACGTCGTCGAGAGGTGCTCCTGATGACGACCCCCACCGGCGGCCCCACGCCCGACGTCGTCGCGAGCCTCGAGGCCCTCTCGCAGCGCGCGCAGTCCTCGGTCGAGCGGCTGCGGCAGATCCAGAGCGAGATCGACGCGCTCGTCCCGCCGCAGGTGCCGACCGCCGTGCACGCCGAGATGGACGCCGACGGCCTGCTCACCGAGCTCACCATCGAGCAGGACCTGGCGCCCGACCACCTCGAGCACGAGCTCGGGCTGGCCATCATCGACGCCGCACGCCGGCGGCCCACGCCCGACGTGACGCAGGTGCAGGCCCGGTACCAGGCCCAGGCCCGCGCGGGCGGGCTCGACCTCGGCGGCATCCTCGCCCAGCTGTTCTCCGGCCAGGACCCGTCCGCCGCGGTTCCCGCGTACCGCAACGCGCGCAACACCGTCGAGGTCGACGCCCAGGGCGGCGCCGTGCGACGCATCCGCTGCGACCACGGGTGGCTGGCCACCACGTCCCGGCACGCCGTCGCCGCCGAGGTCCTGACCACCGTCAACGAGGCGATCACCGCCTCGACCGGGAGGAGCTGACATGGCCGACGAGTTCACCGTCGACACCGACGCGCTGCGCACCGACGCGTCCACGTGGCTCGGCTGGCACGACACGCTCACCGACATCGCCAAGGCCGTCCCGCTCGTCGGGCGCGACCTCGACGTCCTCGCGTTCTCGGTGCTCCCCGGCGCCGACCGGGTCCGCAACGCCTACATGACGGCGTCCAACGCGCTCGCCGGGGAGGTCGCCACCGGCGCCCAGCAGTTCTCGGACATCGCGACCACCCTGACCGCCGTCGCCGACCTGTACGACCAGGCCGAGGACGAGATCGTCCAGTCGTTCCGCAGCCGGTGACCCGGAGGTAGCCCCCATGATCGGACCGTCCGCCGAGCAGATCGCCAACATGATCATCCTCGGCTGCAACGTCGTCGAGCAGCAGGTGCGCACCGCCGTCGCGGGCGCCCCCGCGGTCGTCGACGCCGCCCTCGAGTGGGTGCGTGTCGGGTGGCCCGTGCGTGTGCCGCTGCCGGACCCGGCCAAGCGCGCCATCCGCGCCCTCATCATGGAGGCCGTGCACGAGTGCGCGAAGGTCATCTACGACGCGCTCGAGGTGTTCCGCACGCTCGCCCGGGGCGTCGGCAGCCCTACCGCTCTGCGCGCCGCGGCGACCCGCCTCGAGCAGGACGTCATGACCCGTGCGAGCACCCTGGACAACGCGCTGACGGGGGCGAGCCTCCAGGCCGACGACCGCGCGAGCTGGGACTCCGTCGGCGCCGACAACTACCACACGGCCATCACCGAGCAGAAGACGGCCGTCGGCTCGATCGACGACGTCGCCCGCGGGCTGCGCGACGCGCTGAACTCCCTGTCGTCCGACATCGAGGAGTTCTTCTCCACCCTGCAGGCCGCGTACATCTCGTTCGCGGTCTCCGTCGCCGGGCTCGCCGTCGCCATCGCGACGGCCGGCCCGACCCTGGGCGTCGGGGCCATCATCGGCCTGGTGGTCTCGGTGCTCGGCGTCATCACCGGCGTCTGGGGCCTGGTGTCCGCCTTCACGGGCGCGTCGGACCACAACGCCGAGAACGCCGAGCGGCTCACGAGCAGCGCCGCCCTGAGCTGGCCGAAGTCCGCCTTCGCATGAGCGCGTCCGCACCTCCGCCCGGCTGGTACCCGGGCGACCGGCCGGGGACCGAGCGCTGGTGGGACGGCGCGCGGTGGACGCCGCACGTGCGGCCCGTGCCGGGCGCCCCGGTCGGGGGTCCGCAGGGCGGGGTGCCGGGCGGTCGGGTGCCGGGTGGTCCGCAGGGCCGCCCGACCGAGCTGGTCCAGCTCGAGCGGATCCGGTGGGCCGGGGTCTCCTGGGGCACGGGGAGCAGCCAGCTGTCCGTCGGGCTCGGCGTGCTGTGCACGCTCGTCGCGCTGCCGGTCCTGCTCACCGCGCTGCTGGGGATCGGCAGCTGGCGGGCGGTCTTCCCGCTGCTCATGGGGCTCTGCGTGCTGTTCCTGGGCGCGGTGATGTTCGTCAACGCGCACTTCTGCCGCGAGCTCGAGCGACGGCGCCTGGCGCGGTGGCAGGCCGGAGGGCCTCAGCCGCGGTAGCGGGCGGCGAGCTCCGCGTCACGGGCGCGGGACAGGCCCGCGCGCAGCTCGTCGGACGCCTGCTCGTCGGGGCGACGCTCGTCGGCCCCCCGCCCCCGGAACCACGCCAGCGTGTCCCGGACCGTCTCCACGGTCGGGCGGGCCAGCAGGCCGGCGGCGCGCGCCCGGGTCACGTCGACCTCCAGGAGCCCGCGCATCGCCTCGTCGTCCAGCCACAGCGGCAGGTCCGCCCACGCGCGCACGCCCGCCGCCTCGCGCTGCTCGTCGGACAGGACCACCGGCTCGAACGGGACCCCGGCCTCGTCGGCGACCGTGCGCAGCAGCGCCTCGAACGGCACCGGCGGGGTCGCCGCGTTGAACACCCCCGGCACCTCGTCGGCGCCCACGTGCACCAGGAAGTCCGCCAGGTCCCGCGCGTCCACCCACTGCACCGGCGCGTCCAGCGGCGGCGTCACGTGCGGGCCCGGCTCGCTCATGCGGACCACCCACGCGGTGAAGCGGTCCGTCGGGTCGTGCGGGCCCGCGATGATCGACGGCCGCACCACGGCGTGGCTCGCGAACCGCTCCGCGACCGCCCGCTCGCACAGGGCCTTGAGCGGGCCGTACAGCTCCAGGTTCCTGTCCAGGCCGTCCGGGAGCGGGCCGTCGACCGTCGCGAGCGGCGCGTCCTCCGTGACGCCCGGCGCGCGCACGTCCGCGTACACCGAGATCGTCGACACCAGCACGTAGTGCCCCACACGCCCCGCCAGCGCGTCCGCGACCCGGTGCACCTCCGCCGGGTGGTACGCCGTCAGGTCGTGCACCACGTCCCACGAGCCGTCCGCGAGCGCCGCCGCGTCGCCGCGGCGGTTCCCGTGCAGGCGCGTGACCCCCTCGAACAGGTCCGGGTTCGTGCGGCCGCGCGTGAACGTCGCGACGTCCCACCCCTCGCGCAGCAGCGCCTCCACCAGGTGGACGCCGAGGAACTTCGTGCCGCCCAGCACCAGGGCGCGTCGTCGAGCCGTCATGCCCGCCACCGTACGCGCAGGTCACGGGGGTGGTGCTTCCCGCGGCGGGCGGGTGTCGGTGGGCGGGTCTAGCGTCGCGCCATGGACGCCGTGGTCGAGTACCTGCTGGCCGGAGACCCCGCGATCCGCTGGCAGGTCCTGCGCGACCTCGTCGGCGCACCGCCCGAGGAGGTCGCCACCGAACGCGCACGCGTCGCCACCGAGGGGTGGGGCGCGCGGCTCCTCGCGCTGCAGGGCGAGGACGGGCTGTGGGACGGCGGCACGTACCGCCCCGGGTGGGCCGACGAGACGCGCGCGTTCTTCGACGCGTGGACACCGACCCACTTCACGCTGCAGGCGCTCATGGAGTACGGGGTCGACCCGGACGCGCCGGCCGTCGTCGCCGCCCTCGACCGGGTGCGGGAGAACGCACGGTGGGACTACGACGGGTCGCCCTACTTCGACGGCGAGGTCGAGCCGTGCATCAACGGGACGGCTCTCGCCGTCGCCGCGTACTTCCGGCAGCCGGGGACGCGCATCGTCGAGCGGATCCTCGAACGGCACCTGCCCGACGGCGGGTGGAACTGCTGGGCGCAGGACGCCACCGCGGTGTCGTCGTTCCACTCCACGATCTGCGCGGTGGAGGGGCTGCTCGCGTGGGAGCGAGCCGGCGACGGGCCGGCGTCGCTGCTCACCGCCGCGCGGACCGCCCGGGAGGCCGGGGAGGAGTACCTGCTCGCGCGGCGGCTGCTGCGGCGGCTCAGCACCGGGGAGGTCGTCGACCCGCGGTTCACGATGCTCTCCTACCCCGTGCGCTGGTACTACGACGTGCTGCGCGGGCTCGACCACCTCCGCCTCGCCGACCGGCGCGACGAGCGGCTCGAGGAGGCCGTGGCGCTGCTGCGGTCCAAGGCCGACGCGCGCGGGATGTTCCCGTACGAGAACCAGCACCAGGGTCCGGCGTGGTTCGAGATGGAGATGGAGGGCGAGGGGTTCCCCAGCAGGTGGGTCACCCTGCGGGCTCTGCGGGTGCTGAAGTGGTGGGACGCGGGCTAGAGCTGTTGCACTTGCAAGTGCAACGTCCCTACAGTCGTGAGATCGCCGACTCCCCGCGACCACTCCGCTCATCTCGAGGAGAGACCCATGACCACGATCGTCGCCGGCCGGCACGACGTCGTGGCCGACGAGCGCGACGTGGAGCTCGCCCAGCAGGTGCTCACGCTCCTCGAAGGCGCCGAGGGGTCACTCGCGGTCGAGCGCTCCGACACCGACGCGCAGCCCGTGCCGCGCGAGATCGGCGTCCTCCTCCAGGAGGTCCTGCGAGCCGTCGCGACCGGCTCGAGCGTCACCATCACGACGGCCCCGCCCGAGCTGACCACGACCGCCGCTGCGACCATGCTCGGCATCTCCCGTCCCACGCTCATGAAGCTCGTCCGTGACGGCGAGATCCCCGCGCACAAGGTCGGCACCCACACCCGTCTCCGCACCGTCGACGTGCTCGAGGCCAAGAAGGCGCGGCGCACCCGCGAGCGCGTCGCCTTCGCTGCCCTCCTCGAGCTCGAGGGCGACGAGGAGTAGGTACCCCAGGCCTCCGCTGTGGGCGGCTGCCGCTAGCGTCCGCACATGCAGGGGACCGGGCCGGCACGCGTGTTCGTCGACGCGAACGTCTGGTTCTCCCGGACCCTGCGCGACTGGATCGGCGTCCTCTACGTGACGCCGGACGACCCGCCGTTCGTCGTCCACTGGTCGGAGGACGTCCTCGCCGAGGTCCTCTACCACCTGCGCAAGAAGCACCCCCACTGGCACGGCGAGCGGATCACCGGGATCCGCGACCAGCTCGCCCGCACCTTCGAGGCAGGACGCGTCGCCGCGTTCGAGATCGACCCCACCTACCGCGGCCGCGACGCGGGCGACGCGCACGTCCACGCGGCCACGCTCGCCTGCGGCGCCGACGTCCTCGTCACGTGCAACGTCGCCGACTTCAACGGCGGAGACAACGGCGCGCCGTACGAGGTCATGCTGCCCGACGAGTTCCTCGTCCTCGTCGACGACGCGACGCCCCACCTCGTGCGCGCGGCCGCCGAGCGGATGGAGTCGTACTGGCGGTCTCGCGGACGGCAGGACGACCTGCCGTCGATGTTGCGCCGCGCGGGGTGCCCGCAGTTCGCCACCCGGCTGGAGCGTCACCTGAGCCGGCCAGTGTGAGACAGCCGCGTCGTCGCGTCGCCTACAGGGCGAGGAGCGCCCGGGCGCGCGCGTACTTGGCCTCGAGGCGCTCCCTCGTCGGGGCGTCCAGGCGGGCGAGACGGTCCGGGTCCGTGTTGTCCGTCGACCTGGCCGCGGTGGGCGTCCGTCGCGATGCGGCGGGCGAGGGTCACAAGGTCGGTCATGGCGTCCTCCCGGACTCGGTTCTGCGTCGACCGTACCGGCGGGCTGCGACAGGAGCCGCGCGCCGCGGTGCTCGGTGGCCGGATCAGCCGACGCCCAGGAGTGTGCGAGTCAGTACCAGACCTCCTGCGGGACCTCGTCGTGCGCGTCGACGGCATGCTCGCGGGGTTCCGCGGCGAGGGGCTCCTGCCGGGAGGTGAAGATCCCGAGCTCGTGGAGCCCGACCCGGCCGGAGAGGTCCACGCGGACCGCCGTCGGGCCGGCGCACGGCCGGACCTCGACCGCGTCACCGCCCTGCGGGCCGTCCGTACCCCGCGCCGAGCGCGGCATCCACACGACGCTGCGCTGCACGTAGTGCCGGCGGGACTGCAGACCCGCGGGTGAGAAGACGTGCTGCGCGAAGGCCGTGACCTCGCTCCCCACGGCGCGGAAGAACTCCGGCTCGGGGGTCTCCAGGCCGTCGGAGTACCGACCGACGCGGCCGACGACGCGCGTCGGCAGCACGAGGTCGCCCGTGGTCACCGCGTCGCGGAGCGCCTCGAGGCGGATGCCGCTGAGGGTGGCGCGGGCTCGCCCGGCCGCCCAGAAGTCCCGGAGCCGGGCGCGAGCGCCCACCGGGGTGCCGGCGACGTCGAGGTCGACCTCGAGGTGACCGTCGACCGCCGCAGGCATCTCGCCCTCGAACTCCTCGTAGGCGCGGTTGAACGCCCACGACGCCCAGCCCTGCTGGTAGACGAGGCGGTAGGCGTTCGTCCGTACGAGCAGCGGCAGCGCGGCGTCCTCGGGCTGACGGGCGACGCCCATCGCGGCAGGGAACGCGTCGACGACGGAGTCGGCGACGTCCTCGAACGCCCGCGGCGGCGCCTGCCAGGGGCGGCGCACCACCTCGCCGAGGATCCCGACCCAGTCCCGCAGCGAGCCGTAGAGCGCCTCGAGCCGACGCGCCTCCTGCCCGGAGAACAGGTACTCGTCGATGTCGTGGCGCAGCTGCACGATCTGCTGCTGGAGCCGGTGCTCGTAGGCGAGCACCTTGCGGTAGAGCGAGTGGTTTGCGATGGCGAGCAGCACCGGGACGGCGAGCGTGACGTACGCGCAGCGGATAGCGGTCTGCGCCCAGTCGGGCTCCGGCGCGAACTTCTCGAGAAGGACCATCGTCACCACGACGGCCAGCCACCCGAGCAGCACCACCGCCCAGAACCACGTGAGCCGCTTGCGCGCCCGCGCGAGCTTCTCCGCGGCGGGAGCCACCGGGTCGGCGGTGCTCTCCTCGATGCGGCGCACGGTCTCGCGGTGCTCGTGCGCGCGCCGACCGACGTCGTCACCGAGCCGCCACAGAAGCGTCCGCGACTGGGTCGCGAACCATCCTTCGTACGCGTCCCGACGCGCCTCGGCGACGTCGAGCTCGGCCTGCGCGGCGGCGAGGGCCGCGCGCGCCCGGCGGACGTCGCGGTCGGACTCGACGTCCGCGGCGAACGCCGCGGCCTCCGCGGCCTCGTCGTCCGGCTCGTCGTCCTGCTCGTCGTACTGCTCGTCGTCCTGGTCCGCGGCCTCGGAGAGCGCGCCCGAACGCTCGTCGGCGGGCGACTCGTCGTCCTCGTCCGAGGCCGAGAGGGCGTCCTCGTCGTCGGCCTCGTCCTGCGCGGCCGCGGCGGCCTTGGCGCGCTTCGCGGCCTGCGCCGCCGCCTGGGCGCGGCGTCGCTTCGCGGCGGCCTTCGCGCGCTTGCGGGCCTTCTCGAGCGCGTCGTCGAGCACCTGCTCGGCCTCGTCGAGCTGCTCCTGCGCCTCCGCGACGAGCGCGCCGAGCGCGGCGCGGTGCGCCCGCATGACGGCGGGGTCGTCGGCGGGGACCGTGGCGACGTCGTCCCGCCACTCCGCGCCCGGGTTCACGACGACGTCGCCCGGCGCCAGCACCTCGCGGCGACCCAGGTTCCGCGGCTCGTGCATGCCGTCGAGCTCGCCGCCGTCGACGAGACCGAGCGCGACGGTCCGCAGCGAACGCCACGTCACCGGCAGCGGGGCGGGGGCACGGGACGCCTCGAGGCTCGTGTCGCGCAGCAGCCGCTCGCGCTCGCTCTTCAGGGCGTGGGTCGCGGCCCGGCCCGGGTCCTCGACCACGCGCGGGCCGAGGTCGACGAGCATGCCGGAGTCGCGGCCGTAGATCGTGTCCCGCAGCTGGCTCTCGAGGAGCGCGAGCCCCCGGCCGCGCATCCACGACGGGACCGCGGCGAACGTTCGGGCGTTGAACCGCGCGGCCTCACGGACCGCCTGGAGGAACCGGCGCCTCTTCGGTGCCACGACCGGCCGCGACGGCGGCGGGGTGGGTGCCCAGCCGGGCACCTGGAGCACGTGCGACAGCGCCTGGTCGACGACGAGCTGCGGCTGGGAGGCCGGCACCCCCCACGAGACGACCTGGGCGGGCCCGGCCGGGTCCGGTGCTGGTCGGTCCGAGGAGCGGTCGAGGGATCGGGAGGCGTCATGGACGACCGGGGGAAGCGAGAGGTGCCGGAGCGGCGAGAGGTGCCGCCACCACCTGACGTGCAGGTGCGCGGCGACAGGGGTGTCGAGGACCTCTGGTCGACGCCCATGTGCCTGGACGCCGTGTCGAAGGACGTCGCCGGGGAGATGCGGCTCGAGGACGAACGCGAGCAGGGATGCCGCGACCTGCGCCCGTGCGGGGTGGCGAAGACGAAACACCTCGTCTCGCTGGAGGTGCGCTCGCACCAGCCGTGCGACTCGCGCGTCGGGCAGCTGCTGGACGGCCGGCTCGACGTCGCTCCCCTGGTCTCGGTGCGCGCCACGCGCGGGCTGTCGCGCGGCCCGCACCGCGGCGGCTTCGTGTGGTGGGGCAGCGGGCTCGTCGTGCAGGGCTCGCTCGCCGGGCTGACGGGCGTGGGCACGCACCGGGAACCGGCGTTCGGGCCGTGCCAGGAGTGCGACGAGCCGTCGACGCTGGAGGGGCGCCTCGACGGTGTCGTGGTCCGCGCCGACGACGACCGTCTGCTCGGTCGCGAGGTCACGGCGGTGTACCGGCTGCAGCTCGACCAGGCGGGCAGCAGCGGCGACGCCAGCGCGGTCGGGACGGTCGAGGGCGTCGTCGTCCGCGACTGCCGTGGGCGCTGGTGCGTCGACGTCGCGTCGCTGCAGCCGGGGACCTACCCCAATCCGTGGACCCTCGACGGGCACACGTTCGAGGTGCTCGACCGCAGCGGCCGTCCGTTGCCGGACGTCATGGTCAGCCTGTCGGGCGGTCCGAGCGGCAGCAGGCCCGGGGTCTACCTGGAGGCCGCGACGACGATCACGCTCGCCGCGCCGGCGGGACAGGTCACGGTGTCGATCGAGACGTTCCACCCCACGCCGGTGCAGGTCGTCGCCACGGACGCGACCGGTGCGGCCGTGGCCACCGCCCTGGTGCAGATCTCCCAGACGGTCGTCCTCGTGGGTGCCGGCATCACCACCGTCCGGGTCGAGGCGCCCGAGCGCGAGACCTGGCTCACCGAGCTGTGCGTGGACGCGCGGCCCGACCGTCGCGACGAGGGGGAGTGAGATGAACGACGAGGCCGACTACGAGACCCGTGCGGCGATCCGCCCGGTCAAGGAACGCATCGAGGACGAGCTGCTCGCGCGGCCCGGCGTCGTCGCGGTGGACATCAACGAGAAGGTCTCGGGCGGTCGGCCGACGGGCGAGCTGAGCATCGTCGTCGTCGTCGAGCAGAAGAGGCCCACCGAGGACGTGCCGCCGGACGAGCTCGTGCCGGCGGAGGTGGACGGCATCCCCACCGACGTCCAGGAGGGCACGATCGAGCTGCAGCACGCGACACGGCTGGTCGAGGCCCGCCCTCAGGTGGACACGGCTCGCTACGACACGCTGGTCGGCGGGATCAGCATGGGACCCGAGCGCCTCATCTTCCTCGAGCCCCCGGACGTCCCCGCACCGGGCTTCTCCATGAACGTCGGCACCCTGGGCGCGCTCGTCGCGGACCGGACGAGCCGCGTGACGATGGCGCTGACGAACTTCCACGTCGCGGCGGTCGACACGTCGTGGAGCGTGGGGGACGTCATGCTGCAGCCCGGACGTCCGGACGGCGGCACGAGCGCCGACCGCTTCGGGACGCTGACGAGAGCCGTCCTCACGGAGCACACCGACGGGGCCGTGGTCACGCTGGACCCGGGCGGCAGGCCGTGGAGCGCCGAGATCGCCGAGATCGGTGCGGTCGCCGGCCAGGGGGTCGCCGCCGTCGGCCTCGCCGTCCAGAAGCGGGGCCGGACCACCGAGCGCACGTTCGGCACGGTCACGTCCGTCGACGCCACGGTCAGGGTCCCCTACGGCGACGGGATCGGTTCACGCACCCTGCGGCGCCAGATCGCGGTGGTCGCCGACCCCCTGCGGTCGACGAGGTTCTCGGACCAGGGCGACTCCGGCTCCGTCGTGCTGGACATGGACCGGAACGTCGTCGGCCTCCTGTTCGCCGGCAGGACCGACGGGTCCGTGACGTACGTCAACCCGATCCAGGTCGCGCTCGACGAGCTCGACGTCGACCTCCTCGGCCCCCCGCCCGTGGTGGACCTCACCAGTCGGGTCGGACGCGACTGCTACGTGTTCGTCCCGCCCCCGTCGCGACCGTGCGACCTGCTCACGCGGGTCGTCCCTTGCCCGTCGAGCACGCCCCCGTGCTGGGACCTGTCCCGCACGGCCATGTGCACGCGCGGGAACCTGTGCTTCGAGCAGGTGGACAGCCGCTTCTGCACCTGGGGCGGCTTCGACCCCGGTCGACCGGCCGACGTCCCGGGGATCGGTGGTCGCGGTGCTGCTGCGCGCCGGTACGGCGAGTGGCTCGACGCCCTCGACGCGTCCTACGCGGCCGGGTACCTCGCGGCGCTGCAGGTGGCGGCGCGCGAGCGTCCCGAGCAGGACGGGCGCTGACCCGTGCTCACCGCGCCGGAGGTCGTGGCCGAGGCCGTGCGGTCGGGCCTCGTCACGGCCGACCAGGTCCTCGACGGGGCCGTCGCCGTGAGCGACCGGTCCCGGAGCAACGACGTGCTCGTCGTGACGGTCGACGAGCGACCGCTCGTGTACGTGAAGCAGCGCGGCGTCGCGTCCTGGGCGGACGGGGACGACGCGGTGCGCAACGAGGTCACGGCGTTGACGGGCCTCGCGGGTCTGGGGCTGGTGCCGCGCGTCGTCCTCGCCCGCGAGGACTCCGTGTGGACGCAGGCCTGACGGGGACTCCGCTGAACGAGGTCCGCGGGTCGGTGCCGGAGCTGGCGCGCCTGTGCGGGGCGTGGGGCTCCGCCACCGCCCGTCTGCACACCTGGCCGCTGCCGCCGGACGCCCCGGCCGCGCCGGAGCCGTGGGTGCTGCACCCCGACCGTCTGCCCACCTCGATGCAGGTGGCCCATGGTGCGGAGTTCGACGCGGTCCTGACGGCGCTCGACGAGCCGGACCTGGCGCAGGCGGTGTCGGCGGCACGACGCGCGTGGACCCGCACGTCCTGGGTCCACGGCGACCTGAGCCCTGCCAACGTGCTGGCCGACGCGGTGCGGGACGACGCGCCGCGCGTGTCGTTCCTCGACGTCGAGTCGGCGGGCGCCGGGTGCCCGGCGTGGGACCTGGTCACGGCGACGGCGGCGATCGTGTCGCTGGCGCCGGCGTGGGGCTGCGCGCCCGAGCCGCTCGTGGAGCGGTTCGTCACGGCGTACCGGGAGGCGGACGGTCCGGGCCGCACGGACCCGTCGCTCCACGCCGTCCGGGCAGTCACCACCGCGTGGCAGGTCGCGTGCCAGGTCCACCTGGGCAAGGCCGAGATCAGCGGCGTGCAGGACATGCTGCGACGAGCGCGGGAGCACGCGGCGCGGGCGGTCCTGGTGGGGGCGTCGTGAGCCCGTGGTCACCGGCGGACGCGGCGGCGCTCCGCGCGGCGCGGGACGTGCTGCGCGACGCCGGGGACGACCTCGCGTCCGTCCTGTACCGGTCCTGGTACGCGGCCCCCCGGCACGACGAGCACGACCGGGAGCACGGGGATGGGCACGGGGATGGGCACGGCGACGAGCACGGCGGTGAGCACTGCGGTGAGCACGACGACGAGCCCGCGGTCGACCGTGTCGCCGCGCGCGACCTGCCGCCGCTCGCCGGCGTCCTGCGCGCCGCCCACGACGCGTGCGACCGGTGGGACGAGGGCCGGGTCGTCGGCACCGGCCGCGGGGGCGTCGTCGTCGTGGTGTGCGCCGACGAGCCGCCGCGCGCGGTGCTGCCCGGCGACCACGTCCACCGGGCGCCGGACCGGCGCGGCGTCGCACCCGAGGTGGGCGACGTCCTCCTCGTCCGCCGCCGCGCCGACGTGCCGACCGACGACGGCTGGTGGCACACCTGGGGCGCCGGGTTCGACCTGGCGCACCGGCCCGACGAGGTGACGCGCCTCTACCTCGCGGTCCGGCCGGACCGCGTGGCGCAGGCGGTCCGCACCGTGACACGGTGCCTCGCGGCGGGGAGCGAGCGCTGGTCGATGAAGGTCGTCGCGCGGCGCGAGGACCTGCTGCGACCGGACGCCGTGGTCGTCTACGTGGCGGCCCCGCTCGCCGAGGTCGTCGCGTCGCCCCTGGCGGCGTCGCTCGTCGAGGGCACCAGCGGCCTGCTGCGTGCCGCCACCCCTCCCCTGACGCGCCCCCTGGCGCCGGGCGTCGCCGCGGCGGAGGACCCCGGCGACGGTCGCAGCTTCGGGGAACGGGTCTGCGCGCTCGTCGCGGCCGCGGCGACCGGCGAGGGCGGCGACCCGACGGACTGGCTGACCGCCGTGGCGGACATGTTCGTCCGGGCCGGGCTCTCCCCGTCCGCGCCGTACCTGCGCCCCGCGGGAGGTGGTCTCGATGGCGGCTGAGCCGCTCGCCCTGCCTCGTGACGCACCGCCGCTCGTCGTGCCGACCGCCCCGGAGCGGACGCTGCGCGACACGGTGGACGCGTGCGCCGACACGCTCGTCGCGACCGCGTTCCGGTCGGGACGGCGGGCGGGGTGGCTGCACTGGCAGCACGACGCCGAGGGCGCACCGACGACGATGCGCGCGGGCGGCGCCGCCCTCTACGACGGCGACCTCGGGACGGCCTGGGCGTGCGCCGAGCTGGGCGTCGCGCTCGACCGCTCCGACCTCGTCGACCTGGCGCTGACGGTCGCCGCCGACGCGCTCCCGAGGGCCCGCACCCTGCCGGAGGGGCTGCTCGGCGGCGTCCACGGCGTCGCGCTGGCCGCCCGCCGGATCGAGGCGTGCACGGGCACGCCGCTCGCGGGCGTCCCCGCACCGACCACGGCCGCCCCGGCGGAGTCGGACCTGGGCGCGGGGGCGGCCGGGATGCTCCTGGTCGCGTCGCACGACGTCGCCGACGCGCTGCTCTCCCGGCTCGAGCGCCGCGCCGTGCGGACGGACGCCGGATGGTGCTGGCCCGGCGGTCCGCCCGACCCGGGCGAGACCGCGCCGGGACGGGCGCTGACGGGCCTCGCCCACGGCGGGTCGGGCGTCGCGTTCGCGGCGGCCGAGGTCGCGGCGCGGTACCCCGACCTCGCGGGGCGCGCGGCCGAGGTCGTCCGGCACGCCCTCGCGTGGGAGCGGGCGTGGTTCGACCCGGTCCGCGGCGGGTGGCCGGACCTGCGCAGCGACCCGCCGACCTGGCCCGTGCGCTGGTGCCACGGCGCGGCCGGCATCGGCGCGGTGCGCCTGCACCTGCTCGGGCTCGTCGACGACGGTCTCGACCTGGGCGTCCCGACGGAGTCGCTGCTCGCGGAGGCCGAGGTCGCCGTCCGGGCGTGCGGGCAGGCGATCGGCCAGGCGGTGGCCGGGGCGGGCGGCACCGACCGGGTGTGGGCCGACGGCGGCCTGACGCTCTGCCACGGGATCGGCGGCGCGCTCGACGTCCTGGCGCTCGCGGGGCGTGCGTGGCGCAGCGACGTCCACGTCGACGCCGCGCGGGAGCTCGCCGCGGAGCTCGTCGGACTCCTGCCGACCGAGCCCGTCCGGTGGCCCACCGGCGCGCGCGGACGGGGCGCGCCGGGGCTGTTCCTGGGGCTGGCGGGCGCCGCGTGGTTGCTCGCGCGCGTCGCCGACCCGACGCTCGGGCTGCCGAGCCCCTCGCTGCTGGGGCGGCGCTAGCCGACGGTGGTGGCCGCGAGCGCCGTGAGCACGCCGGCGGCGGCCCCGACGAGCACGGCGGCGACCGCGAGGGTGCGGTGCGCGAGCAGGTCGGCGACGGCGGAGCGCGGGCGGGTCGTCACGGGCGTCGCGGTCATCGGTCCTCCTGGTCGGCGCCGGGCGCTGCCGGTCGGTCGAGGTCCCGGCGCGGGCGGCGGGGGGCACCGCCCGGCGTCGGGTGCCGGCGCGCTCCTCGTCGGGCGCGACCGGCCCGACCACCCTCACCCCGCCCACGGCACCCCGCAACCGGAGCGCGTGTGGGTGGCCGGTGCGAGGCTGCGACGAGGTGCACCACCGAGGGGGCGCGCACCACCCAGGGGGAGGGTCGTCATGGGGGAGCTGAGCGTGCAGGCGCTGGACGCGAGCACGTGGGACCTGTTCGCGGGGCTCGCGCAGCGGCACAACGGCGTGTGGGGCGGGTGCTGGTGCATCTGGTTCCATCCCGACTGCCCGGAGAAGCGGCAGTCCGCGGAGGGCAACCGGGCGCTCAAGGAGCGGCTGGTGCGCGACGGCAGCGCGCACGCGGCGCTCGTCGTGGACGGTGACGAGGCGGTGGCGTGGTGCCAGTACGGCACGCCCGACGAGCTGCCGTCGGTCCAGCACCGCAAGGACTACGAGAAGCACCTGGTCGACCTTCCGGACTGGCGGATCACCTGCTTCTTCGTCGACCGCCGCTACCGGCGCCAGGGCACGTCGGCGGTGGCGCTGCAGGGCGCGCTGGACCTGATCGCGGCGGCGGGCGGCGGTGTCGTCGAGTCGTACCCGCAGGACACGGAGGGGAAGCGGACGTCGGCGTCGTTCCTCTACAACGGGACGCGGACGCTCTTCGAGCGCGCGGGCTTCGCGTACGAGCGCCCGAAGGGCAAGAACCACTGCGTCATGCGCCGCACGGTCGCGCCGGCCTGACGCCCGTTTCGTCCCCGCCGGTCCCACCGTTCTGGCAGCATCGGCAGCCGCGGGTCGCAACGGTGCGGCGGGCGGAGGGAGTCGACGTGGAGGTCGTGTTCGACGGTGGCGTGCACGTGCACCACGGCTTCCTCGCGCTGGAGCCCGCGGACACGTTCCCGAGCACGTCCGGTTTCGCGCGGGAGGCCACGGGCGGGCAGGCGAACGGGCTCGTCGGGGCGCAGCTGCCGGGTGCGTTGACGATGGTCACCGGTCTGCACACGGGCGAGGTCCCGGTGCGGATCGAGCGGCACGACGAGCGCCCGGACCTCACCGCCGCGTGGGAGGACGTCGTCGAGGTGTCACTGACGGTCGCCGACGCCGTGTACGCGGTCACCGCGTTCGACGTCGCCCTCCCGGTCGGGCGGATCGCGCCCGGCGAGTACCGGGCGCGGTGGTGCGCCTCCGGCATGGACGCGGGCCACGACCTGGACACCGCGGCCCCCGGCGAGGCGCCCGACCGCTACCTGCTGCAGCTGTGGCCGCAGGCCCCGGCGCCCGACGAGGTGCTGCGCGTGATGAGCGCGCACGCCGCGTCCTGGCACGGGGTCGTCGCCGGGACGCAGCCGCCGGACCTCGACGAGCTCCGCGCCCGGGGGTGGGGACTGCCCGACGGCGAGGGCGTCGTCCCGGCGGACGCCGAGGAGTCGTGGCAGGTCGTCCCCGACGTGCCGCTCGACGACACTGACGACGACGGCGACGGCGACGAGGACATGGTGGCGCCGGCCTTCCTCTCCGCCGGGTCCGACGGCGAGCCCGCGGACGCCGACCGGCCTCCGAACCCGACGCTCGAGGAGTGGGGTGTCGCGACCGCCCCGCTCGCCTGGCTGGACCGCGACCTGCTCGACGAGCTCACCACCCTGAGCCCGCGCGTGCTGCGGGCCCTGGCGGTCCGCGCCGCCCGGACCCTGGCCGAGCGCGCCGGCGGTGGCGACTCACCGGTGGTGGTGGACGCGCTGGACGTCGTCGCCCGGGGCGGCACGCTCCCGCCCGCATGGGACGACTACGACACCGCCCGCGCGTTCTTCCCCGCCGACGAGCCGGGCGAGCGCGCGATGGTCGCGGTCTGGGTGTCGGGCGACGACCCGCTCCCGCACATCCCGTGGGAGGCCGGCATGGCCGCGGTCGAGGCGATCCGCGGCGCCGCGACCGCCCACGACGGCCGAGCCGCGACCAACGCCCTCACCGCCCTGCTCTCGGCCGCCCCCGACCCGACCGAGGCAGCGACCGAGATCCGCACCACCATCACCCACCTCACCACCCGGTGACCGCCCCGCCTCGGCGGCCCCGCCCCGCCCCGGCATGGTCGTGACTCCCCCGTGAGGTCGTGCGTTTCTCGCGAAGTCGTGCAGTCGAACGCACGAGCTGACGAGAAACGCACGACCTCACCGCGGGGGTGTGGCCCGGCAGGTCCCGACGAGCCGGCCCGCACCGGTCAGGGCGCGCCACCGACCCGCAGCCCACGCCGGTCGTGAGTCCCGCGTGATCTCGTGCGTTTCTCGCCAAGTCGTGCAGACAAACGCACGAGCTGGCGAGAAACGCACGACTTCACCGCGACGAGGGCTGCGGTGCCGCCGGTCAGGGCCGGGCGAGGGCGTGGCGGAGCCAGGGGGTCGTCGCCGCGCGGAACAGGTCCGGCTGCTCGACCCAGGGGTAGTGGCCGCAGTCCGGGAGCCAGGTGAGCGACGCGGACAGCTCGGCGGCGTACGCGGTGACCGGCGCCCGGCCGGAGAGGGCGTCCTCGGCGCCGGCGACGACGAGCGTGGGTCGGCGGGGCGCGGCGAGCACCTGTTCCGCGGCGTCGTCGGGCACGCCCTGGGACCAGGCGAGCAAGGCGGCGAGCGACGCGTCCCCGACCCGGGCGTGCCGCCGCTCGCGGTCGTTCCATCGAGCGTAGGAGCCCGCGGCGACCAGCTCGCGCTGCCGCTGGAGGCCGGCCTCGTCGGTCGGCAGCGGCGCGCGCATCGCGTCGAGGGCGGCGGTGGCGTCAGGGTCGTGGCGCGCACGGAGGATCTCGTCGCCGTCCGGCGGGGTGCCGGTCAGCCACGACGCGGACGGCGTGACCAGCAGCAGTGACCGCACCCGGGCGGGGTGCTGCGCCAGCAGCGCGAGCGCGACCCGCGTCCCCGCGGAGTGCGCGACCACGTCGAGGGCGCCGAGTCCCAGGTGGTCGGCCAGCGCGACGACGTCGTCGGCGTCCCGCCACCAGCCGCGCGACGGCACGCTCGTCGTCGGTGCACCGCGCGGGTGCAGCACGACGAGCGGGCGCTCGTCGGCGAGACCCGCGAGGTCCTCGAGGTACTCGACGCCCCGGCACGGTCCGCCGGGCAGCACGACGGCCGGCTCCCCCGCACCGCCCTGTCGGTGCCAGGTCAGCGGTGCCCCGTCCCCCGCGGTCGCCTCCATCCCGCCGACCGTACCGGCCGGCTCCCGGGTCGTGTGCGGCGTCAGACCCCGGGCGCGGATGCGTGGTCCCGGGGTCGGAGGCGCCCGCGGGGCGGCCCGTCGACGGGTGGACGCCGGGCCGGTGGGCCGGTCGTTAGCGTCGAGGGCGTGAACACCGCCGCCGTGACCGCTGCCCCGCGCGCATCCGCGACCTCCGCCGACCGGCACCGGCCCGCGCGCGGCCTGCGGGACGCGGCGCGGCAGGGTGCGGTGCTGCGGGTGGGCGGGGTGCTCGCGGGGAGCCTGGTGCTCGGGGGCCTCACCTCGTGGGCGCAGGGGTTCCTGCCCGCGCAGGCGGCGCCGTTCGCGAACTCCGCGAGCGGGTGGGCCGTGCTGACGGTGCTGCTCGTGGTGTGGTCGCGCACCGCGGGCTGGCGGGCCGCGGCGCTGGGCGCGGGCAGCTTCGTGCTGCTGGTGCTCGGGTACACCGTCGCCTCGGAGCTGCGGGGGCTGGCGTACAGCCCGGTGCTGTGGGGGACGGTCGGCCTGGTCACCGGGCCGGTGATCGGGCTCGCCGCGTCCTGGCTGCACGGCACCGGCGCCGCGGGGCGGACCCGCGCGGCGGTCGGGACGGCCGTCGTCGCGGGCGTCGGCGTGGGCGACGGGGTCTCGGGTCTGCTGCGGGTCGCGGACACGACGGGGCTGACGTACTGGGTGGTCGTCGCGGCGGCGGGCGTGGCGCTGCTCGTCGTCATGGCCGCCCGCCGGCTGCGGGAGCGGACCGCCGTCCTCACGGCGGTGCTCGGCACGCTCGCGGTCCCGGCGGCGTTCGTCGTCGGCGTCCCGCTCGTCCTCGGCGGCTGAGACCGCGGGTCGTCAGCGCAGGCCGCCCCAGCGCATCGGGTTGGTGCCGGTCGCGGCGAACACGTACCAGGACGTCGCGCCGACGTGCTGCACCTGGAAGTACCCGAACCCGAACCCGGTGTCGAGCAGCGACGACGCCGCGACGACACCACCGGTGACCGGAGCGCCGCCGAGGTGCTGGCCGGCGCCGAGGTTCGCCTGCGCGTGCCGGACCTGGTCGAGCAGCGCCCGGGCGCGGGTGCGGTCGCGGTGCGTGCCGCGGTCGAGCAGCGACGTCGCGAGCTGCGCGGTGCCCTCGAGCCACACGCCCTGCGGGTGGACGGTGGTGTCGTTGTACTGCGCGGTGGAGGTGAGGCTCGCGGTGGAGAACGTGACGCCGGAGACCGTCAGCCCGTCGGGGAGCTGGGAGGTCGCGGCGCGCGCGTCGTCGGTGACGGCCAGCGCGCGGGCGGCCCAGTCGAGCGCGCCGCCGTACCGCTTCTCACGCAGGGCCAGCCAGCTCCACGTCGCGGGGTCGAGCGGGACGGGGTCGCGGTTGATCTCGACGCCGTCGTTCGTGCCGGTCCAGAACCACCCGTCGGCGCGGGACCACATGCGCTCGACGAACGCGCGCGCGTGGTCCGCGGCGCGGGTCCAGCGCTTGTCGCCGGTGATGGTGCGCAGGACCGTGAAGAACGCGACGCAGTCGACGTTGTGCTCCGTGGAGCCGTTGGGCACGGGGGTGTTCGCCCCGTCGACACCGAACGAGAACCCGCCGAGCGGCCGGGTGGACCACGTGTTCGTCGTGATCCACTCCCCGATCCGCACGGCCGCGTCCCGGTACCGGCGGTCGCGGGTCGCGCCGTACAGGTGCGCGAGCGCGAGCCCGGGCCAGGCCATGTCCCCGACGGCGGTGCCGAGGAACCCGAACTGCCAGCCGATGTTCGCCGTCCCGTCGGGCAGGACGAGCCCGTGGTCCTGGGGGCTGCCGTCGTAGAACGTGTACGGCCCGACGTTGTAGCCCTGCCGCAGCCGGCCGTCGTCGTGCGCGGGGTCGTGCTCCTGCGCGAACACCAGCCCGTCGCCGAGCGCCTTCGCGGTGGCGAGCGACGCGCGGGAGCCGTCGGCGAGCAGCGCGAGGATCGCGAGCGCGTTGTCGTAGACGAACGCGGTGGAGAACAGGCCGAGCTCGTCGGCGTAGGACTGCGCGAGGCGCGGGCCAGTGTTGAGGTCGGGGTACGCGTCGGCGGCGGTCCGCAGGAAAGCGACGGCGGAGCGCAGCGACGACGAGCCCGGCGCGGGCCTGCCGGGCCCGGGGTGCGGCGGCACGGGCTTCGGCGGGACGGGGTGCGGCGTGCCGGGCCCGGGGCGCGGGCCGCCGGCCACGGCGCTGCCCGCCCCGACGGCCACGGCGACGGCGGCGCCGGACAGGGCGAGGAACGCGCGTCGGCCGAGCACGAGCGGGGGCTGGGCGGGTGCGGCGGGGGTCGCGGGTGCGGTCTCGTCGTGACGTGCGTCCGGGTGGTGCGTCATCGCGGGGTCCCTCCGACGGCGTGCGGCTGCGCCGGTGCAGCCTGGCGCCGAGCGTAATGACACGTGTCAGCAGAGGGAAGACCGTGACGAACCCCCCATCTCACCGCCCCCGGCTCACGCGCTTCGCCCGGTGAGGTCGTGCGTTTCTCGCGAAGTCGTGCAGAGCAACGCACGACCTGACGAGAAACGCACGACCCGGCGGGAGACGCGCGGCCGACGGAGTGCCGGCCGGGCGGCCTGCTGCGCTACGAGCCGGCGGTCAGCACCGTGCGGTAGTGCTCGACCGTGGGGAACGGGTCGTAGAACCGGTGCGTGAGCTCGCGCCAGCGCTGGTACTCCTCGGACCCGCGGAACCCGACGGTGTGGTCCTCGAGGGTGTCCCACTCGATGAGCAGCAGGTACCGCGTGGGCACCTCGAGGCAGCGCTCGAGCCGCAGCGACCGGAACCCGGGCATGCCGGCGACGATGCGGCGGGCCTCGTCGAAGGCCGCCTCGTACTCGTCCTGGGTGCCGGGGAAGACGTCGAGGACCACGTGCTCGAGGATCACGCGGCCTGTCTAGCACGACCGCGGCGACGCCGTCCGGTTCGCCCACGTCCTCCCGGTCCTGCCCGGGACACGCCGGGGCGCGGCGGCCACGCCGCGGGGACGACGCGCGTGCGGTTCAGTCCTCGGCGGGCAGGTCGCGCAGCGCGGGCAGGACCTGGTGCTCGAGCATCGGCGCGAGGTCCTGCGGCAGCGGGGCGGCGGACGGGTCGAGCCAGCGCAGCTCGGCGATCTCGGCGGCGGCCGCGACGACGGGCACGGCCGGGTGCACGTAGACGGTGCCGCGCACCTGGCGGTCCGCCTCGTTCGCGGCGGCGTCGGTGAAGACGCCGAGCGTGCGCAGCGCCTCGGGGTCGAGGTCGACACCGATCTCCTCGGCGCACTCGCGGACCGCGGTCTGCGCGGGCGACTCGCCGGCCTCGGGCTTGCCCCCGGGGAGCATGAACCGCTCGGTGCCGCGCTTGCGCACCGTGAGGACCTGCCCGGACGCGTCCCGCAGGACGACGGCGCTGACCTCGATGGGGGACTGACCTGTCACGAGCAGCCATCGTAGGCGGCGTCCCGACGAGCCCCGACGAGCCCCGTCGAGCCCCCGGACACGTCGCAACTATCGGGACGAAACGTCGAGGCGTCCACCATCCGGGCGAACAGCGCGGCGATACCGGTTCCGAACGACGTTAACCATTTCACCGGCGAACGGACAGGTTCCCGCCCGGCGGAGGCCCGCCCACACTCGTTCGATAACGGTTTCCAACGCCCTGCACGGGTGTGACCTGCCGGAAGCCGCCAGCGCGGCCAGTCCGTCCGCGCCCGGGTGCCACTGCCGTGCGGGGTGGCGACACCCGGACGAACTCCGCACGAAGGAGTGCACAGTGTCCGAAAGTTTCACGATGCGCAGGCGCCGCACACGGCGAACCCTGCGCGCCTGGGTGGCCCTCGCGACCGCCACCCTCACCGCCGCGGCCGGCCTGGCCGTCGCAGCCCCCGCCTCCGCGGCGGTCACCAGCAACTCGACCGGCACCCACAACGGGTTCTTCTACTCCTTCTGGACCGACACCCCCGGGTCGATCTCGATGGAGCTCGGGTCGGGCGGCAACTACTCGACGCAGTGGAACAACACGAACAACTTCGTCGCCGGCAAGGGCTGGGCGACGGGCGGTCGTCGCACGGTGTCGTACTCCGGCCAGTTCAACTCCCCGGGCAACGGCTACCTGACCCTCTACGGGTGGACCCGTAACCCGCTCATCGAGTACTACATCATCGAGAGCTGGGGCTCGTACCGCCCGACCGGCACCTACATGGGCACCGTGAACTCGGACGGCGGCACGTACGACATCTACCGCACGCAGCGGGTGAACCAGCCGTCGATCGAGGGCACGTCGACGTTCTACCAGTACTGGTCGGTGCGGCAGCAGAAGCGCACCTCCGGCACCGTGACCGCCGGCAACCACTTCGACGCGTGGGCGTCGAAGGGCATGAACCTCGGCTCGCACGACTACCAGATCCTCGCGACCGAGGGCTACCAGTCCTCGGGCTCGTCGAACATCACGGTGTCCGAGGGCTCGGGCGGCAACACGGGCGGCGGCGGCAACACGGGCGGCGGTGACGGCGGCGGGAACACGGGCGGCGGCTCCAACGGCTGCACCGTCACCGCGACCCGCGGCGAGTCGTGGAGCGACCGGTTCAACGTGACCTACACGGTGTCCGGCGCGTCGAGCTGGACCGTGACGGTCAACCCCGGCTCGGGCCAGTCGATCCAGAACTCCTGGAACGCGACCCGCAGCGGCAACACGTTCACCTCGAGCGGCAACAACACCTTCGGGGTCACGTACTACTCCGGTGGCAACACCAACATCCCGTCCGCGAGCTGCACGGCGACCGGAGGCGGGGGCAACACCGGCGGGGGCAACACCGGCGGAGGGAACACCGGCGGAGGCGACACGGGCGGCGGCAACACCGGCGGCGGGAACACCGGCGGCGGCACCAACAACGGCTGGAACTGCTCGGCCGGCTACGTCGCCCTGACGTTCGACGACGGCCCGAACTCGGGCACGACGAACCAGATCATCAACACCCTCACGGGCAACGGCGCCACCGCGGTCGTCTTCCCGACGGGTCAGAACGCGCAGAGCAACGCGTCGCTCATGCAGGCCTACAAGAACGCCGGGTTCACCATCGGCAACCACTCGTGGGACCACCCGCACCTGATCAACATGAGCTACAACGACGTCCTGTCCCAGCTCCAGCGCACGCAGCAGGTGATCCAGCAGACCGCCGGCGTCACGCCGAACCTGTTCCGCCCGCCGTACGGCGAGACGAACGGCACGCTCAAGCAGGTCGAGCAGCAGCTCGGCCTGACGGAGATCATCTGGGACGTCGACTCGACCGACTGGAACAACGCGTCGTCGTCGACGATCCGCTCCGCCGCGAGCCGGCTCACCAACGGCCAGGTCATCCTCATGCACGACTGGCCGTCGGCGACCGTCCAGGCCCTGCCGGGCATCCTGCAGGACCTCAAGTCGCGCAACCTGTGCACCGGCACCATCTCGCCGAGCACGGGCCGCGCGGTGGCCCCGGCGACCGGTGGCGGTAACACCGGCGGCGGCAACACGGGCGGCGGCAACACCGGCGGCACCTGCACCGTGAGCGTCACGAAGGACCAGGAGTGGGGCGACCGCTTCAACGTCACCTTCACCGTGAGCGGCACGAGCTCGTGGGTCACGACGATCCGGCTCAACGGCTCGCAGAGCCTGCAGAACTCCTGGAACGCGAGCGTGTCGGGCAGCAGCGGAACGCTGACGGCCCGCCCGAACGGCAACGGCAACAGCTTCGGGATCACGCTCTACAAGAACGGCTCCACCGCGGTGCCGACAGCGTCCTGCGCGGCGGGCTGATCTGACGGGGTCAGCCCTCTGACAGGGCACGGGAGGGCGGGGACACGCGGACGTCCCCGCCCTCCCACTTCGTGAGGCGACCCCGCGGTCGCTCCGGCTCACCCCAACCCCTGCCGGAGCGACCGCGGGGTCGTCCTCGTCCCGGTCCGCGCGACCCCGTGCTCCTTCCGGCTCCTCGTCCCCGGAGCCGGAGCGACCGCGGGGTCGTCGTCTGCGTGCGGCCGTGTCTCGGCGGGGGAGATGGTCGGTTCGTCCCGGTCGTGTCGCTCCTAAGGTGGCCGGGTGCAGCGGCGGGACGTGCGGGTGTGCTTCCTCGGGGACTCGTACGTCGCGGCGGTAGGCGACGAGACGGCGCTCGGCTGGGTCGGGCGCGTGGTCGCCGCCGCGGCACGGTGCGACGAGGTCGAGCTCACCGCGTACGACCTGGGCGTGCGCCGCGACACCTCGGTCGACGTCGCCCGGCGCGCGGCCGACGAGTGCGCGCCCCGGCTGCGGCCCGCGGCCGACCCGCGCGTCGTCGTCGCGGTCGGCGTGAACGACACCGTGCTCGAGGACGGCCGCACCCGCACCACGCCCGACGAGACCCGCGCGGCGCTGCGACGCCTGCACGCCAAGGTCACCGCCGCCGTCCCGGGTGCCGCGCTGCTCGTCGTCGGGCCGCCCGCGGTGGACGACGACGCCCAGGTCGACCGCCTGCGTGCGCGGGAGCGCGTCATCGCCGACGAGGCGGCGGCGCTGGGTGTGCCGTTCGTCGGCTGCCTCGAGGCCACGGTGCACGACGAGGTGTGGCGCCGGGCCGTGCGCGCGGGCGACGGCTACCACCCCGACTCGTCGGGCTACGCCCGCCTGGCCGAGATCGTGACGGCCCCCCTGACCACCTGGCTCACCACCCACCCACCCCACCTCCCCGACCCCGCGCTTCCTCCGGCTCCGCACGCTCAGACCCGGAGCAACGACGGGGTCGCCGCGATCCACCACCCCGACCCCGCCGGCCGGACCCCCGCTCCCACTCCCGCCGACCCCGCGCTTACTCCGGCTCCGCGGGCTCAGAGCCGGAGCGACGACGGGGTCGTCGCGATCCACGGCCACGACGCCGCGGTTGCTCCGGGTTCGGAGGCCCAGAGCCGGAGCGAGGACGGGGTCGGCGGCAAGCCCGGCCGAGCCGGGGGGTTCCGGGGTCGGGGGGACGGGGGGTGAGCACGTCCGGGGTCGTCGTCGTGCCGATGCGGCGGCGGCACGGTGACGGGGTGCTGCGCGTGTACGCCGAGGGGATCGCGACCGGGAACGCCACGTTCGAGTCGCGGACGCCGACCTGGGCCGAGCTCGACGCGAAGCTGTTGCCCGAGCACCGGTTCGTCGCGGTCGCCGGCGACGAGGTGCTCGGCTGGGCCGCGGCGACACCGACCTCGGTGCGCACGGTCTACCGCGGGGTCGTCGAGCTGTCGCTGTACGTCGCCGCCGCGGCGCGCGGGCGCGGGGTCGGCACCGCGCTGATGCGGGCGTTCCTCGACTCGGCCGACGCGGGCGACGTCTGGACCGTGCAGTCCGGGGTGTTCCCCGAGAACGCCGGGAGCCTCGCGCTGCACGCGGCGGCCGGGTTCCGCGTCGTCGGGACGCGCGAGCGCGTCGGGCTCATGACCCACGGCCCGCACGCGGGCCGCTGGCGCGACATCGTACTCCTGGAGCGCCGCGCACCCGGGTGACCGCGGCAGGAAGCACCGCTGCGCCTGACGTAGATTTGACGCGCTGACCAGCGACGACGAAGGAGTACGCGATGCGGGCTGCGGTGATCCACGGGGCACGGGACGTGCGGTTCGAGGAGGTCCCGGACCCGCGGGTGCTGTTCCCGACGGACGCGGTGGTGCGGGTCGTCGCCGCGTGCGTGTGCGGCTCCGACCTGTGGCGCTACCGCGGCATCGAGGACGTGCCGCGCCCCGTGCAGATGGGCCACGAGTTCATCGGCGTGGTCGAGGAGGTCGGCGACGAGGTCAGCACCCTCACGGCCGGCGACTTCGTCATCGCCCCGTTCTACGTGTGCGACTCGACCTGCGAGAACTGCCGCTACGGCTACTCCACGTCCTGCCTCAACGGCGGCTGGTGGAACGCGGAGCACGAGCGCGGCGCGTCGGCGGACGGCGGGCAGGGCGAGAAGGTCCGCGTGCCGCTCGCGGACGGCACGCTCGTCGTCGTGCCCGGCGGGACGCCGTCCGACGAGCTCCTCCCCCACCTGCTGACGCTGTCCGACGTCATGTGCACCGGCCACCACGCGGCCGTGTCCGGCGGGGTGCGCGAGGGCTCGACGGTCGCGGTCGTCGGCGACGGCGCGGTCGGGCTGTGCGCGGTGCTCGCGTCGAAGCGGCTGGGCGCGTCGCGGATCGTGGCGATGTCGCGGCACGAGGCCCGGCAGGCGCTCGCGCGCGAGCTCGGGGCGACGGACGTCGTGCCGGAGCGCGGGGACGAGGGTGTCGCGCGGCTCAAGGAGATGTTCGACGGCGTCGGCCCGGACGTGGTGCTCGAGTGCGTCGGGACGAAGGAGTCGATGGACCAGGCGCTGCGGTCGGCGCGGCCGGGCGGGCAGGTCGGGTTCGTGGGCGTGCCCGCGGGCGGGCCGGAGCTGCCGGTGCGGACGATGTTCTCGACGAACGTGGGGGTGCGTGGCGGCGTCGCGCCGGTGCGCAACTACCTCGACGAGCTGCTGCCCGAGGTGCTCGACGGCCGGCTGCGCCCGGGCGTGGTGTTCGACCTGACCCTCCCGCTCGACCAGGTGGCCGAGGCGTACGCCGCGATGGACGAGCGCCGCGCGACGAAGGTCCTCCTCCGCCCCTGACCCCGCCACCGGCTGCCCCACGGCCCGGCCGCACCCCCGCCCGCCCGGACGCGACCCTCGTGCGGTCGGGCGTCGCTCGACGAGTCGCGCATCGATCGGTGAGTCGCGCGGATGACTGCACGACCCACCGACGGACGCACGACCCGTCTGCGGGCGTGCGACCGGCGCGGACGGTCGGGCGCGGCGGCGCGGACGGTCGGCGGGGCGGTGGGGCGTTGGGCGTGCGGGGAGTGGGTGCGCGTGTGAGCGTGGGTGGACCCCCACGACGAGGAGAGCACCATGCCTGGACGACGTGAGCCCGGCCCGAGCGTCAAGGACAAGGAGCTGTACGAGGAGCTCCGCGACGAGGGCAACAGCAAGGAGAAGTCCGCGCGGATCGCGAACGCCGCGGCGGCACGCGGGCGCTCGTCGGTCGGGAAGAAGGGCGGCGAGTCCGGCTCCTACGAGGACTGGACCGTCGAGGACCTGCGCAAGCGCGCCCGCGAGCTCGACATCGAGGGCCGCTCGAGCATGACGAAGTCGGCCCTGATCGACGCACTCCGCAACCACTGACTCACCGGCACCCCGGCCGGCACGTGCATCGACCGGTGGGTCGTGCATCGAGAGACTCGGTCCGTAGGCTGCGGCCCGTGCCGACGACCGACCGGACCGACCCGCCCACGGCTGCCGACGAGGCCACGACGCTGCGCGCGTTCCTCGACTTCCACCGGCGGACGCTGCTGCAGAAGGCCGACGGGCTGGACGCCGCGGGGCTCGCGGCGACGCTCCCGCCGTCGACGATCACGCTCGGCGGGCTGCTGCACCACCTCGCGTACGTCGAGGACCACTGGTTCGGGGCGGTGCTGCACGGCGACGCCCCGCACGCGTGGTGGACGGACGCCGACTGGGCCGCGGACCGGGACTGGGAGTGGACGGTGGCGCGCACCCTGTCGCCCGACGAGCTGCGGCACCGGTTCACGGCGACGGCGGCGCGCAGCGACGAGCGGATCGAGCGCGCGCTGGCCGCGGGTGGGCTCGACGCGGTCGCGGTCCGGCGGGACCGGGACACCGGGGAGCCCGTGAGCCTGCGGTGGATCCTGGTCCACCTGGTCGAGGAGTACGCGCGGCACAACGGCCACGCGGACCTGATCCGCGAGTCGGTCGACGGCGCGACCGGCGAGTGACGGCGCGCCCGTTCCCCGGCCCGGTCAGGCGGTGAGCCGGTAGACCGAGACGTGCGAGCGGGACTCGGCGGTGAACGGCGCGCCCGACCAGTCGGCGTGCCGGCTCTCGAGCTCGAAGCCCGCGAGCCGCCCCATGAGGTCCAGCTCGGCCGGCCACACGTACCGGTGCCGGCTGCGGTGCACGCGCGCCGCACCGGGCGGCAGGTCGTGCTCGTCGCCGAACCACACGTGGTGCGACTCCACGTGCTGCGCCAGGCAGTCGTAGGTGTCGACGCCCAGGTAGCCGGGCGTCGCGGAGAAGACCGTGGCGTCGGCGCCCGGCGGCAGGGTGCGCAGCTGCGGCACCCACAGCTCGACGACGAACCGCCCGCCCGGGGCGAGGTGTGCCGCGGCGTTGCGGAAGCACGCGACCTGCGCGTCCTGCGTCAGCAGGTTCGAGATCGAGTTGTAGACGACGTAGACCAGCGAGAACTCCCCCGGCACGCGCGTCGTCGTCATGTCGCCGACGAGCACGGGCAACGCGTCCTCGTCGACCTTGGTGCGCAGGACCGCGACCATCGCCGGGGAGTAGTCGACCCCCGCGACGGGCACGCCCCGCTCGGCGAGCGGCACGGCGACGCGGCCGGTGCCGACCGCGAGCTCGAGCGCGCGGCCGCCGTCCGCGAGCGCGGCGAGGCGGTCGACGGTCGCGCCGAGCAGCGCGGGGGCGAACATCCCCTCGCCGGGGGTGTCGTAGGTCGCCGCGGCGTCCTCGCCCCACCCGTCGGCGACCGGGTCGGTGGTCATGTCCCGACGATCCGACCCGGCCGGGCCGGGGGTCAACGTGTTTGCGTCAGCGGTGCTGGTCGGTCGCGGTGCGCGCGACGAGGCGGCGCGTCGTGAGGTCGGCGCCCGTGAGGACGCCCGCGCGGCCGAGCAGGCGGCCGTGCTCCCAGTTCGACAGGCCGAGCTCCGGCTGGTCCAGCGCGTACTGGCCGTCGACCCAGCGCGTGAACCCGTCGCCGACGAACGGCGCGTCGACAGCGTCGAGGAACGCGCGCCACGCCTCGGCGTCCTGCCCGACGAGCGAGGCGACGAACCGCGGCGAGTACGCGTTGAACAGGCGCACGGCCTCCGCGACGTCCTCGACGACGACGAGCGAGAGCTCCGGGGTGTTCTCCCACTCCCACTCGCGGCCGAGCTCGTCGGCCTCGAGCAGCGACGCGCGCGGCTCGCGCACGACGCCCTCGGCGCGGTGCACGTCGATCTCGCGCTCGAGCTCGCCGGCGGGCAGCCACTGCTCGCTGCCGCGGACCACGTGGACGCGCGCGACGGTCCCGCGCGCGGCGGCGGCCTCGTCGGCGGCGGCCAGGAGCACCGGGACCAGCTCGGCGGCGCGCGACGCGGGGACCGCGGCGACGTTGAGGGTGTTGCAGACCTTGCGGTCCAGCGAGTGCCGGACGACCGCGGCGAAGCGCCCGGTGTCGGCGCTCGGGTCGGCGACCAGCCACGCGCCGCCGGTGCCGTGCGCGCTGACCGGCGTGCCGGCCTGACGGGCGACCGCGGCGAGCTGCGCGACCGCGGCGCCCGAGCCGCGCACCACCGCCAGGGACAGTCGCCGGTCGGAGAACAGCGCCCAGCCGGCGGACCGCTCGCGGCTCGTCACCAGGGAGATCGCGCCCTCCGGCAGGCCCGAGGTGCGCAGCGCCGGGGCGAGCGCGTGCTGGACGATCGCCGACGCCGTGCCCAGCGCGTCACCGCCGATGCGCAGCACCGCGGTGTTGCCGGTGGCGAGCACGCCCGCGGCGTCCGCGAGCACGTTCGGGCGACCCTCGAACACGAAGCCGATGACCCCGAGCGGCGCCGTGACCACGTCGACGTGCCAGTCGGGGTGCGTGACGCGCGGCGGCGCGACCTCGTCGCTCGCGGCCTTCTCCACCAGGTCCGCCCAGCCGCGCAGGCCGTCCGCCATCTGGTCGCGGACCTTCTCGTCGACCTTGAGGCGGGTGGTCGAGCGGGCCAGCGACTCGGCGCGCGCCACGTCCGCGGCGTTCGCGTCGGCGATCGCCGCCCACGCGGCGACGAGCCCGTCGGCGAACGCCCGGTAGAACGCCGCGACCCGGTCCGCCGGGACGGTGCGCATCGCGGCCGCCGCGGACACCGCCGCGTCGACGCTCGTCGTCACCGCAGCGGACACCGCCGCGGGCACGTGCAGGAGCGCACCGTCGTCGTGCACCACGTACAGGCGGTCGCCGGGCCGGAACGCCGCCGCGAGCGCCTCGTCGACCGTCGTGAAGCGGTCGCCGCCGAACGGCACCAGGGTGCCCGCGGTGAGCTGCGTGAGCTGTCCTGTCGTGGTCATGTCCCGGCCTCTGGGTCGTGTGTGCCTGCTCGTCGGACGCGGTCGCGCGGGCGACGGTCCCGGCCACAGCCTGCCCTGCCGGTCGTCGTCCACGCCGCGTGCGTCCATTGTGCGGCGTCCGGCCAGGGTCCCGGCCGGCCGCGCCCGGCCGGTCACGCCTCCACCGGTCGGTCGTGACTCCGTCGGTCGGTCGCGGGTCCGGTGATGAGTCGCGCGGATGACTGCACGACCCACCGACGGATGTGCGACCCCACGACGAACGCGCGACCGACGCCGTGCGGGGAGCGGGGACGGGGCGGCGGTGCGGGTCAGCGGGCCGGGACCGCGCGGGCCGACGCCCACGCGCGCAGGGACGCGACGCGCTCCGCCATGACCACCGCGAGCGGGCGCGTGTGCTGCATCTCCGCGAGCACCGCCGCCGCGTCGAGGGGCACCTGGTGCGCGTGCGTCGTGTACGTCGCGGCGACGACGGCCTGCTCGATCTCCGCGCCCGAGAACGCCTCCGACGCCGCGACGAGCGGGCCGAGCTCCTCGTCGCTGAGCACCAGCCCGCGGCGGGACGCGTGCAGCCGCAGCAGCGCGGCGCGCGCCTGCGGGTCGGGCAGGTCCACGAAGAACAGCTCGTCGAACCGCCCCTTGCGGACCAGCTCGGGCGGCAGCGCGGCGATGTCGTTGGCGGTGGCGGTGACGAACACCCGCGAGCGCCGGTCCGCGAGCCACGTGAGGAACGTGCCCAGCACGCGCCGGGCCGAGCCGCCGTCGCCGTCGGACGTCGCGACGGCCTTCTCGATCTCGTCGACCCACAGCACGCACGGCGCGAGCGCGTCGGCCGCCGCGAGCGCGTCCCGCAGGCGCCGCTCGGACTCGCCGACGTACTTGTCGTGCACGCCCGCCAGGTCCAGCCGCAGGAGCGGCACCCCGAGGATCGACGCGGCAGCGCGCGCCGCGAGCGACTTCCCGCAGCCCTGCACGCCGAGCAGCAGCACGCCGCGGGGCGCGTCGAGGTGCGGCGCGGAGCCGTCCATCGCCGGGCGGCGCAGCGTGATCCACCGGACCACCCGGTCCAGCCCGACGACGTCGTCCGGGCCCACGGTCGCGTACTCGTAGGACAGCACCCCGTCGGCCGACAGCGCGTCGAACCGGGCGCGCTCGACCACCGGCACGTCCCGGTGCGTGATCGCCCCGTCGTCGACGACCGCCCCGCGCGCGAGGCGCGCCACGTCGCTGCGGGACAGGCCCGCGAGGCGGCGGACCAGCAGGTCACGGGCGTACGGGTCGACGTGCGGGAACGTGCCGGTCGCCGCGGCCCAGGCCCGGACGGTCTCGTCGACGATCGCGGCGCGCTCCGCGGTCGAGGGGAACGCGACCGGCACCTGCACCGCGAGGTGCTCGATCTCGACCGGCAGCTCGAGCGTGCGGGACACCAGCACCAGCGTGCTGCGCCGCTCCGCGGGCACCTGGGCCGCGTCCTTGAGCAGCCGCACGACCACCGGGTCGGAGAACCACGGGTGCACGTCCAGCAGCACGTACGTGGCCGGCGCGGGGTTCTCGAGGACGAAGCGCAGCATCGTCTGCACGTCCGCGTTGTGCCGCTGCGCCGCACCGAGGTCCACGTCGAGGCGGCGCAGGCCGTCGGTCACGCTCCACCGGAACACGGGCCGGCCGGCCTGACCGCCGGACGCGCGGGCCGCGGCGCGGACGACGAGCGCGACGGCCGCGTCCTCGTCGGCGGTCTCCAGCACGACGATGGGCGTGCGGGCGGCGACGAGTGCCGCGACGTCGTCGCGCGTGCCGTCCGGGACCACGCCCCGACGATACGGGCGACCCACCCCCGCCACCGCCGCGCCACCCCCACCCGCCCTCACCACCACCCGATCGCCACACCCCACCGCCGGTGGTCGGGGGTCTCCCGTGGGGTCGTGCGTTTCTCGGGAACTCGTGCGTTTGTCTGCACGACTTGGCGAGAAACGCACGACTCCACGGGGGAGGCACGACGAGCGGGCGCGCGCGTCAGGAGGTGACGGTCAGGCCCAGGGCGGCGGCCGTCAGGGAGAGGACGAGCATCGTCGCCGCGTGCAGGAGCGCGGCGCGGGCGCGGCCGGCGCGCAGCAGCCGGGCGGCCTCCACGCTCGCGGTCGAGAACGTCGAGTACCCGCCCAGGAACCCGACGCCCAGCACCTGGCCGACGTCCGACGAGGACGCCCACCCCGTCACCAGCCCCAGCAGGAAGCACGCGGTGACGTTCACGACGAGCGTGCCCGCCGGCACCGACAGGCGCCCCGAGCGCCGGGCGACCAGGGAGTCGACCTCGAACCGCGCGACCGCCCCGAGCCCGCCCGCGAGCGCGAGCAGCAGCCCGGTCACCGGGCCCGCCCGTGGATCCGGTCGGCGAGCGCGAGGCCCGCGACGGCGGCGCCGAGCCCGACGAGCACGCTCCCCACGGCGTAGGCGAGCCCCAGGCCCGCGGTGCCCTCGTCGACGAGCCGGTGCACCTCGACGGTGAACGTGCTGTACGTCGTGAACCCGCCGAGCACGCCGGTGCCGACACCGAGCCGGACCGCGCGTCGCGCGCCCACGTCGGCGCCGCGGCCGGCCAGCGCGCCGAGCAGCAGCCCGAGCGCGAACGACCCGACGACGTTGATCGCGAACGTCACCCACGGCCACCCGGTCGCGGGCGCGAGCGCGTGCTCGAGCGCGGCGCGCACGGACGTCCCGACCGCCCCGCCGACGAGCACGAGCCCGACGAGCCCGAGGTGCTCGCGCCGGGACATGGCGGCCGCCTGCCGCGCCGGGGCGCTCACGCGGGGTCCTGGGCGCGGTGCCAGGGGTTGGCCGGGTCCGTCGCGGTGGGGGTCGCGGTGACGCGGACGGCGTAGGTGGGGACCGGTGCGTCGACCGTGCCGAGGTACTCGTGGCCGGTCATGCGGCACCAGACGGGCAGGTCGATCGGCGCGACGGGGTCGCTGGTCGACAGGTGCACGACGGTCCCGGGGTCGAGCTCGGCGACGCGGGCGCGCAGCAGCACGAGCAGGCGCGCGCACCCCAGGTCGCCGCCCTCGATCGTCACCACGTCCGGCACGCGCCCGATCTTCCCACCGGTCGACGCTCCCGCCATGCTGGGCGCCATGAGCGGGGGCGAGCGCCGGTGGGTCGCGACGATGCTACTCGCGCGTCGCTCGGCCGGTCGGAGCGTGTGAGCACCAGACTGGCCGCATGAGCACCGCCGTCGCGCCCGCCGTGGGCGTCCTCCTGCCCCGTGACCTGCCGGCCGCCGACGTCCTGCGGTTCGCGCGCCGGGCCGACGGGCTCGGGTTCGCCGAGCTGTGGGTGGTGGAGGACCTGGGCTTTCGCGGCGGGGTCGCGCAGGCCGCGGCGCTGCTGGCCGCCACGGAGCGCATCCACGTGGGCATCGGGATCCTGCCCGTGGCGGTGCGCAACGCGGCTTTCGCGGCGATGGAGGCGGCGACGCTCGCGCAGCTCTTCCCGGGCCGCGTGACGATCGGCCTGGGGCACGGGATGCCCGGGTGGATGCGCGCGGCGGGGGTGTGGCCGACGAGGCCGCTGACGCGGCTCACGGCGTACACACGCGCGCTGCAGGCGCTGCTGCGCGGCGACACGGTGACCGACGAGACGCTCGGCCTCACGGACGTCGCGCTCGACCCGTCGTCCGTGCCGGACGTGGTCCCGGACGTGCTGCTCGGTGTGCGCGGGCCGCGCTCGCTCGCCGCCTCGGGCGAGATCGCGCAGGGCACGGTGCTCGCGGAGCCGACGACCCCGCAGTACGTGCGGGCGGCGCTCGCGCAGGCGGCGCCGGCCGGGCCGCACCGGGTGGTGGGCTTCAACGTGGGCGCGGTCGACGACGACGCGGCGACCGCGCTCGCCACCGCGCGCCCCGGGCTGGAGTGGATCGGCGAGCCGGACTGGGCGCCGCACCTCGTCGGGCTGCCGTTCGAGCAGGACCTGGCGCGGCTGCGCGCGCAGGCCGGCAGCCGGGAGGCGTTCGCGGCGGCGCTGCCCGACGCGTGGGTCGCGCAGCTCGCGCTCGCCGGCACGCCGGAGCAGGTGCGGGCGCGGCTCGCGGAGCTCGGCGCGGCGGGCCTGACGACGTCGCTGGCGTTCCCCGCGGGCCCGGACCCGGTCGCGGCGCTCACGTCGCTCGCGCGCGTGCTCTGACCAGCGCCGGGACGCTCGTCGTCGGCCCGTCCCCCGGCGTCCGACGCCCGCCCCGGGCCGGGTGTGACCCGCGTCGCCCGGGCTTCCCGCGGCGTCGCGGCCCGGCCTAGGCTCGGCCGCATGACGGGCTCGGCTCCCGGGCCGCAGCGCCACGGTCACCACCACCACCACCATCACGAGGACGCGAACCGCACGCGCCTGGCGGTGGCGTTCGGCATCACGGCGACGATCCTGCTCGCGCAGGCCCTCGGGGCGCTGCTCACCGGGTCGCTCGCGCTGCTGGTCGACACCGCGCACATGCTGACCGACGCGGCGGGGCTCGCGATCGCGCTCGTCGCGGCGACGCTCGCGGCCCGCCCGCCGACGGCCCGCCGCACGTGGGGGTTCCGCCGGGCGGAGGTGCTCGCGGCGCTCGCGCAGTCGGCGGTGCTGCTCGCCGTCGGGGTGTACGTGCTGGTCGAGGGCGTGCGGCGGCTGGTCGAGCCGCCCGAGGTCCCGGCGCGCGAGCTCGTCGTCTTCGGCGTCATCGGGCTCGTCGGGAACCTCGTGTCGCTCGCGGTGCTCGCCCGCGGCCGGTCCGCGAACCTCAACCTGCGCGCCGCGTTCCTCGAGGTGCTCAACGACGCGCTCGGGTCGGTGGGCGTGATCGTCGCGGCCGTCGTCATCGCGACGACGGGCTGGCTGCAGGCCGACGCGGTCGCCGGCCTGCTCATCGGCGCGCTGATCGTGCCGCGCGCGGTGACGATCCTGCGCGAGGCGACGTCGGTGCTGCTGGAGACCACGCCCCCGGGGCTGGACCTGGACGACGTGCGGGCGCACCTGCTCGGCGTGGACCACGTGATCGACGTGCACGACCTGCACGCCTCGCTCATCGCGACGGGCCTGCCGGTGCTGTCCGCGCACGTCGTCGTCGACGCGCCGTGCTTCACGTCGGGGCACGTGCCGCGCATCCTCGACACGTTGCAGGAGTGCGTGGCGACGCACTTCGACGTGGCGGTGGAGCACTCCACGTTCCAGATCGAGCCGGCCGCGCACGCGGCGCACGAGTCCCCCGGCCACCCGTAGCCGGCCCGGGCTCGGGTCAGTCGACGAGCGCGCCGATCCCCCGCAGCTCGTCGGCCGTCGGGAACGCGAAGTCGTCCAGCGTGAGGGCGACCTCGAACGGGCTCGTCGGCTTGGGCGCGCGGATCGCGCCGTCGAGGTCCGGCGGCGTGGTCCACGGCAGCCCGACCGACGCCACGTAGTCCCGGTACTTGAGCTCCGGCTCCTCGGTGAGGGGCGCGACGAGCGTGCAGGGCCGCCCCAGGGCGTGGGAGAAGATCAGGCCGTGCAGCGAGGACGAGTACACGTGCTCGGCCCGCAGGATCTCGCGCACCAGCTCGCGCGGCGTGCAGTCGATGTCGATGACGGCCACGTCGGTGCGGTCCGCGTACTGCGGGCGCTCCCGGTAGTGCGGCACGAACACCACGCGCCCCGGCTCGGCCGGCACGGACTCCACGAGGTCGGCGTACATGACGCGCACCAGCAGGCCCGGGTCGTACTGGTAGCGGACCTCGCTGACGTCGTACCCGGCCTCCTGCACGGCCGCCAGGGTCAGGGGGCCGCGCACGCCGAGGAACCGCACGCCGGGGTTCTGGCTCGCGGGCGGGATGGGCGAGCCCTTGTGGCCCACGCCGGACACGACGTCGCCCGGCAGCACGCGGTGCACGATCGACCCGACGAGCAGCAGCCGACCGCCGTTGTAGGCGGCGTTGCGCAGCGTCGCGCCGTACAGGTACTCGGCGAGGTCGCGGTTGAACACGTCACCGGCGTTGCCGGCGCGCCACGTGGCGCTGGTGCCGTTCTTCGTCGCGTCCCAGTAGAACGTCCTCAGCTCCACAGCTTCTGGCTCACCTTCACGAGACCGGGCTTCTTGTCGTTGATGCCGTAGCCGAGCAGGAACTCCCCGTCGAGCTTCGTGATGCCCGAGAAGTACGTCGCGGAGAACAGGCGCGGGTTGTGGCGCCGGCGGTGCGGCAGGAGCGACGACCAGGAGTGCACGAGCCGGGCGCGGCCGAGCCGCACGCGCGCCTCCGGGCGGCCGAGGTCGTGGAACGTCGCGGGCCGGCCGAAGTACATGACGCGCCCGAGGACGCGCCGCTTCTCGTGCACGATCCCGTAGAACTTCGTGCCCTCGCGGTGCAGCTGGGTGCCGAGGGCGTGCCGGATGACGGGGCGCGGCTGCTCGCGCGGCGGGATGCGGCGGAACTTCAGGTCCTCGTCGCGGCCGAGCGTGCCGCCCGTGTGCTCCATGAGGATCAGCGGCGACACCTGGTAGACGACGCCGATGCCGCCGTCGGGGTGCACGAAGAACACCCAGTTCTTCTCCTGCCGGCGGCGCTTGTGCACCACGCAGCGCTGCGGCCGGCGCAGCTCGGGCGCGATGCGCATGACGTAGATGTCGTTCTTCGCCTCGCCCTTGACGGAGCCGGTGTTGAACGTGACGTACGCGCGCCCGGACACGACGAACAGCTTCGGGTCGGCGACGACGGGCACGCCGTACGCCGCCGCGTGCTCCGTCAGGTCGACGATCTCGCCGGGGTTCGACCCGTCGACGTCCACCGACGTCGCGTACGCGCGGAACGGGCGCTGGGCGCCCTCGTGCGGCAGGGCGCGCCACGCGAGGTGCAGGCGCGTGCAGATCCGCACGACCGAGACGTTGAAGACGTTCACGTGACCGGCGCGCGCGGTGAGGTCGCGCAGCCAGTCGACCCGGTCCCGGTCGGTCCGTCGGCCGACGAAGTGGAAGTTGCGCAACGAGCGGAGCGAGGGCACGCCTGGAAGTCCTGTCCCACGGTGGAGGGCTCGGACAGCCCGAGCGGGGGTCAGCCTAACGGGCGCGGGATGACGAGAGGGACGCCGTCAGCGCGCGCGGTCCTCGCGGGGCAGCCGCCACAGCGTGTACGCCAGCGCCAGGAGCGCGGTCGCGACGAGCAGCACGAGCCCGACGGTGTAGGTGTGCGCGGCCTCGTCGTACGTGGCGCCCAGGACGAGCGGCGGGAAGTACCCGCCGAGCCCGCCCGCGGCCCCGACGACCCCCGACACGGACCCGACCTGGTCGGCCGGAGCGCGCCGGGCGACCCACGCGAGCACGCCGCCCGCGCCGAGGCCCAGGAACGCCGCCATGAGCACGAACACCACCCCGGCGGGCACCTCGACGGGCGGGCGCGCGGCCATCGCGACCGCGCACAGCGCCGCCCCGCCGAGCGACGCCATGACGACGAGCTTCGGGTGCGTGCGGTCGGACAGCACCCCGCCGAGCGGCCGGGCGAGGACCGCCGCGATCGCGAACCCGGCGGTGCGGGTCCCGGCGCCCGCGAGGTCGAACGCGTACACGTCCTTGAGGTACGTCGGCAGGTAGGTGGAGAACGCGACGAACCCGCCGAACGTCACCGCGTACAGGAACGACATCTGCCACGTCACCGCGAGCCTCGAGGCGGCGGCGAGCTTCGGCAGGACGGGCTGCGTGCTGGGCGCCCAGCCCGGCGCGTCGCGCGCGAGGAGCCAGATCGCCACACCGGACACGGCGAGCACCGCGGCGACGACGACGTGCGCGGGCACGTACCCGAACCAGTCGACGAACCGCGGCGTGAAGAACGCGGACAGCGCCGTGCCGCCCATGCCGGCCCCGAACACGCCCGTCGCGAACCCGCGTCGCGCCGGCTCGTACCAGGCGTTGACGAACGGCACGCCCGCCGCGAACGACGTGCCCGCCACCCCGAGCAGGAAGCCGAACACCAGCAGCATCACGTACGACCCGGCCTGGCCGGCCCACGCGACGAGCAGCACGGGCGGCACCGACGCGAGGCACAGGACCGCCAGCATGAGCCGCCCGCCGTACCGGTCGGTGAGCGCCCCGACCGGGACCCGCCCCACCGCGCCGACGAGCACGGGCGTCGCCACGAGCAGCGACTTCTCGCTCGCGGACAGCCCGAGGTCCTCGGCGTACGTCACGGCGAGCGGGCCGATCACGGCCCACGCCCAGAACGTGATCGCGAACGCCCACGTCGCCAGGGCCAGGTTCAGCCCGCGGCCGCGGACGGCCGTCGGGGTCGGTGCGCTCGTCGTCGCGCTCATGGCGTGCTCCCGGAGGTCAGCGGGCGGAGCGGTCGCGGTCCCGCGTCCCGACCGGGTCCCACCCGCGCCGCGGCGCGGACGCCCCGGGCACGGGCCGCCGGTCGCGGCTGCGGTAGACCACGTAGGGCCGGAACAGGTAGTGCAGCGGCGCGGTGAACGCGTGCACGAGCCGCGTGAACGGGAACAGCGTGAACAGGCCGAGGCCGAGCAGGACGTGCAGGTGGAACTGCAGCGGTGCGGCGGCCATGGCGTCGACGTCGGGCCGCAGCGTGAACAGCGAGCGGAACCACGGTGAGACCGACTCGCGGTAGTCGTGCGCCTCGTGCCCCGCGGTGAACGCGATCGTCGTGACGACGAGCCCGGTGACGATCGCGGTGGTCAGCACGGCGTACATGAGCTTGTCGTTGCGCGTCGTCGCCATGAACACCGGGCCGGTGCGGCGCCGCCGCACGATGAGGATGACGATGCCGGCGAGCGTGCCGATCCCGGCCAGCGTGCCGATGCCGAGCGCACCCGCGTGGTACATGTCCTCGGTCACGCCCGCCGCGTCCGTCCACGACTCGGGGACGACGAGCCCGATGACGTGCCCGACGATCACGAACAGCAGCCCGAAGTGGAACAGCGGCGAGCCGATGCGCAGCAGCCGCGACTCGTACAGCTGCGAGGAGCGCGTGGTCCAGCCGAACTGGTCGTACCGGTACCGCCACACCAGGCCGCCGACGAACGTCACGACGACGAGGTACGGCAGCACGCCCCACAGCACGACGTCCATCAGGCCCTCCCGGTCTCGGTGAGCGGCAGCAGCCGCGGGTCGGCGGCGTCGAGCCCGACGCTCTCGGCGGGCGGTCCCGCGGCGGCCATGCGGTGCACCGCGGCCTTGTCGGCGGGCGACGGGCCGGGCAGCGTCGCGCACACGGCCTCGAGCACGCCCGCGTACGAGGTGCCCGCCTCGATCAGCGCGAACCGGGTGAGCTCGAGGCTCGCGCGGTACTCCTGGAGCAGCGCCGCGCCGTCGTCGGGGTCCGCGAGCGCCGCGTACTCCAGCACGAGCGGCAGGTGGTCGGGCAGCTCGCCGCGCGTGTCGACGAGGAACCCCGACGCGCGGTACCGCTCCTTGAACGCGGCGAGCACCTCGCCGCGGCGGCGGGTGTCGCCGTCGGTCCAGTACGACAGGTACAGCGCCTGCTTGCGGGACAGGTCGAACAGGTGCACGTAGTCCGACTGGAGCCGCGCGAGCGGGGTCGCGGCGGCGTGGTCGAGGAACGTGCGCAGGCCGTCGCGCGCGCGGCCGGCGGGCAGCTCGTCGACCGCGGCGGCGAGCAGGGGGAGACGTTCGACGAGCGCCTCGTCGGGGTACGCGAGGCACCACGACGACGCCTGGTGCACGACCCGCGCGACCGCGCCGGGGGTCTCGGTCGTCGGGGACGACGAGCGGCGGGTGCGGAGCCTCATCGCGCGCCCTCCTCGTCGCGGACCGGGTGGTCCGTCGGGTCGTCCCGGCCCGCGACGGCCTCGTCGGCGCTCTCGGGCGGGCCGTCCTTGCGCGGGAACAACCCCGGCGGCGTGCCGACGCCGTCCCAGTTGAGGAGGTTGACCCGGCCGCGCATCTCGTCGGACGGCGCGATGCCCTCCGACGTCTGCCGCTGGCGCAGCGCGTGGAACGTCTCCACCGCGACGGGCACGGGACGCCCGGACGCCTCGCCGAACGCCGCCGACTCGTACATCCCGGGGCCCTCGTCGTAGTCGAGCGAGCAGCCGAGCTCCTCGAGCTCGTGCCCGCGCTCCTCGTGCGCCTTGGGGATGACGTAGCGCTCGTCGTACTTCGCGATCGCGAGCAGCCGGTACATCGCGTACATCGCCTGCCCGGTCATGCCGACGGACTGCGGCACGGACTCGTCGGCACCCTCGTCGAGCGTGATGCCGCGCAGGTAGGACCGCATCGCGGCCAGCCGTCGCAGCACCCCGGTGACGACCTCGGTGTCGCCCGCGGTGAACAGCTCCGCGAGGTACTCGACCGGGATGCGCAGCGCGTCGATCGCGCCGAACAGGTTCCCGTGGTCCTCCGCGTCGTGCCCCTGCTCGCGCAGCAGGTCCACGACCGGGGACAGCGGCGGGACGTACCAGACCATCGGCATCGTCCGGTACTCCGGGTGCAGCGGCAGCGCCACGCGGTACGTCTTCGCCAGCGCGTACACCGGGCTGCGGCGGGCCGCGTCCATCCAGTCCGCGGGGACGCCCTGCTCGCGCGCCGCGGCGATCACGCGCGGGTCGCGCGGGTCGAGCATGAGGTCGAGCTGCGCCTCGTACAGGTCCTGCTCGTCGGGCACCGACGCGGCCTGCGTGACCCGGTCCGCGTCGTACAGGACCACCCCGATGTACCGCAGGCGGCCCACGCACGTCTCCGCGCACACCGTCGGCAGGCCGACCTCGAGGCGCGGGTAGCAGAACGTGCACTTCTCGGCCTTGCCGGTCTTGTGGTTGAAGTAGATCTTCTTGTACGGGCAGCCCGTGACGCACTGCCGCCAGCCGCGGCACCGGTCCTGGTCGACGAGCACGATGCCGTCCTCGGCGCGCTTGTAGATCGCGCCCGACGGGCAGGACGCCATGCACGACGGGTTGAGGCAGTGCTCGCAGATGCGCGGCAGGTAGAACATGAACGTCCGCTCGAGCTCGAAGCGGATCTTGTCCTCCGACTCGCGCCGCACCTTCTCGACGATCGGGTCGAGGTGCCCGTGCTCGTGCGTGCCGCCCAGGTTGTCGTCCCAGTTGGCCGACCACGTGATCTTCGTGTCCTCGCCGGTGATGAGGGACTTGGGCCGCGCCACGGGGAAGTCGTCGCCGAGCGGCGCCTCGACCAGGCGCTCGTAGTCGTACGTCCACGGCTCGTAGTAGTCGTCCAGCTCGGGCTGCACGGGCGAGGCGAAGATCGACAGCAGCCGCTTGGCGCGCGAGCCCGTGCGCAGCGTCAGCCGCCCACGCTTGTTCAGCGTCCAGCCGCCGCGCCAGCGCTCCTGGTCCTCGTACCGGCGCGGGTACCCCTGCCCGGGGCGGGTCTCGACGTTGTTGAACCACACGTACTCGACGCCGGCGCGGTTCGTCCACGCCTGCTTGCACGTCACCGAGCACGTGTGGCACCCGATGCACTTGTCGAGGTTCATCACCATGGCGACCTGGGCCATCACGCGCATGTCGTCGTCGCTCCCCTCAGTACTCGACGTCCTGCGAGCGGCGACGGATCGTCGCGACGATGTCGCGCTGGTTGCCCGTCGGGCCCAGGTAGTTGAACGCGTACGACAGCTGCGCGTACCCGCCGATGAGGTGGGTCGGCTTCACCAGCAGGCGCGTCACGGAGTTGTGGATGCCGCCGCGCCGGCGGGGCTTCTCCGTCTTCGGGACGTCGATCGTGCGCTCCTGCGCGTGGTGCACGAACACCACGCCCTCCGGCATGCGGTGCGAGACGATCGCGCGCGCGACGAAGATGCCGTTCGCGTTGGAGCACTCGACCCACTCGTTGTCCTTCGCGCCGATCGCCGCCGCGTCCGCGGGGCTCATCCAGCACGTCGGGCCGCCGCGGGACAGCGACAGCATCAGCAGGTTGTCCTGGTACTCCGAGTGGATCGACCACTTGTTGTGCGGGGTCAGGAACCGCACCGTCACCTGCTTCGACCCGTCCGGGCCGAGCTCCGGCTCGCCCAGCAGGCGGTGCAGGTCCAGCGGCGGGCGGTACACCGGCAGCGCCTCGCCCAGGTCCTTCATCCAGCCGTGGTCGAGGAACAGGTGCATGCGCCCGGTCAGCGTGTGCCACGGCTTGAGCCGCTCGACGTTGAGCGTGAACGGCGCGTACCGCCGCCCGCCCGTCTCCGAGCCCGACCACTCCGGCGACGTGATCACCGGCACCGGGCGCGCCTGCGTGTCCGGGAACGTGATCCGCTTCTCCTCCGAGCCCTCCGCGAGGTCGTGCAGCTGCTTGCCGATCCGCCGCTCCAAGGACGTGAAGCCCTGCGTGGCGAGCTCGCCGTTCGTCGTGCCCGACAGCGCGAGGATCGCCTCGGCGAGCTTGACGTCCGTGTCCAGCGCCGGCCGCCCGTCGCCCGCGCCGCCCAGCATCACGCCGTTCGCGCGCGCCAGGCGCTCCACCTCGTGCTCGAGGCGGAACGTCACGTTCTTCACCGTGAAGCCCTGCGTCGACGCCAGCGGCCCCAGCGAGCCGAGCTTGTCCGCGATCGCCGTGTAGTCGCGCTCGACCACCTGCATCACCGGCATCGTCACGCCCGGCACGGCGGGCGCGTCCCCGCGCCGCCAGTCCCCGCCGACCCCGCCGTCGCGCGGCGCCTCGCCCGGGGTGTCGTGCTGCATCGGCACGCTCACCAGGTCGTGCCGCACCCCCAGGTGCGTGCGCGCCAGCTCCGAGAACCGGCGCGCCACCAGGTGGAACGCGTCGAAGTCGCTGCGCGCCTCCCACGGCGGGTCGATCGCCGGGGAGAACGCGTGCACGAACGGGTGCATGTCCGTCGAGGACAGGTCGTGCTTCTCGTACCAGGTCGCCGCGGGCAGCACGACGTCCGACAGCATCGTCGTCGAGGTCATCCGGAAGTCCGCGCTGACCAGCAGGTCGAGCTTGCCCTCCGGGACGTCGTCGCGCCACGTCACGTCCGTCGGGCGGGCCGTCGGCTCCGGCGCGGCGACGTTCGAGTGCGTGCCCAGCAGGTACTTGAGGAAGTACTCGTCGCCCTTCGCGCTCGACCCCAGCAGGTTCGAGCGCCACAGCATGAGCGTCCGCGGCCAGTTCTCCGGCGCGTCCACGTCCTCCACCGCGAACCGCAGCGACCCCTCCTTGAGCCGCGAGGCCACGTGCGCCACCGGGTCTGGCGACTCGCCCGCGTCCGCCGCCGCGCGCGCCTCGTCGGCCAGGTCCAGCGGGTTGCGGTCGAACTGCGGGTAGAACGGCATCCACCCGGCCCGCGCGGACGCCGCGATCGTGTCCGCCGTGTGCATCCCGGTCAGGTGGCCGTCCGCCATCGGCCACGCGAGCTCGTCGGCCGCGTACCCGTCGAACCGCCACTGGTCCGTGTGCATGTACCAGTACGACGTGCCCGTCATCGTGCGCGGCGGACGCGACCAGTCCAGCGCGTTCGCCAACGAGATCCAGCCCGTCAGCGGGCGGCACTTCTCCTGCCCCACGTAGTGCGCCCAGCCGCCGCCGTTGCGGCCGAAGCAGCCCGTGAACGCCAGCAGCGCGAGGATCGCGCGGTACGTCGCGTCACCGTGGAACCACTGGCAGATGCCCGCGCCCATGATGACCATCGAGCGGCCACCGGACTTCTCCGCGTTGGTCGCGAACTCCCGCGCGATGCGCGTGCACGCGTCCGCCGGGACCGACGTGTGCTGCTCCTGCCACGCCGGCGTGCAGCCCTGCGTGGGGTCGCCGTAGCCGGTGGGCCACTCGCCCGGCAGGCCGTCGCGGCCCACGCCGTAGTGCGCGAGCGTCAGGTCGAACACCGTCGTCACCAGGTGCCCGTTCACGCGCGTCACCGGGACGCCGCGGCGCTGCACCGCGCCCGTGCCGCCGGGGTCGTCGAACCGGGGCAGGCAGACCTCGACGGCCTCGGGTGCCGCGTCCGACGAAGGGGCGGACGACGAGGTGAGGTCGCGGATGCTCAGCGCGGGCGTCACGCCCTCCAGGTCGAGGTTCCACCGGCCCTCGCCGGAGTCCGTGTAACGGAAGCCCAGCGAGCCGTTCGGCACGACCGGTCGGCCCGTGGCCCGGTCCAGCAGCACGGTCTTCCACGCCGCGCCCTCGCTGTCGGGCGCGGTGACCGGGTCGGCCGCGGCGCTGTCGTGCCACCCCTGCTCGTCGGACAGGTCCTGCGCGCGCAGGAACCGGCCCGGGACGTACGTGCCGTCGCGCTCCTCCAGCGTCACCAGGAACGGCAGGTCCGTGTACGTCGAGACGTAGTCGCGGAAGAACGGCACCTGCCGGTCCACCAGGTACTCGCGCAGCACCACGTGACCCATCGCCATCGCGAGCGCGCCGTCCGTGCCGGCCGCGGCGGGCAGCCACTCGTCGGCGAACTTCGTGTTGTCCGCGTAGTCCGGCGACACCGTGACCACCTTGGTGCCGCGGTACCGGACCTCCGCCATCCAGTGCGCGTCGGGCGTGCGCGTCACCGGCACGTTCGAGCCCCACATCACCAGGTACGTCGCGTCCCACCAGTCGCCGGACTCCGGGACGTCCGTCTGGTCGCCGAACATCTGCGGCGACGCGACCGGCAGGTCCGCGTACCAGTCGTAGAAGCTCGTCATCACGCCGCCGATGAGCTGGATGAAGCGCGTGCCCACCGCGTGCGACACCATCGACATGGCCGGGATGGGCGAGAAGCCCGCGCACCGGTCCGGGCCGTACGTCTTGATCGTGTGCACGTGCGCGGCGGCGACCATCTCGACCGCCTCGTCCCAGCTCACGCGCACCAGGCCGCCCTTGCCGCGCGCCTGCTGGTAGCGCCGGCGCCGCTCGGGGTCGCCCGTGATCTCGGCCCACGCCGCGACCGGGTCACCCAGGCGGGTCTTCGCCTCGCGGTACATCTCGACGAGCACGCCGCGCGCGTACGGGTAGCGCACGCGCGTCGGCGAGTACGTGTACCAGGAGAACGCCGCGCCGCGCGGGCAGCCGCGGGGCTCGTACTCGGGGCGGTCCGGCCCGACCGACGGGTAGTCGGTCTGCTGCGCCTCCCAGGTGATGATCCCGTCCTTGACGTAGACCTTCCACGAGCAGGAGCCCGTGCAGTTCACGCCGTGCGTGGACCTCACGACCTTGTCGTGCCGCCAGCGGTCGCGGTAGAAGACGTCCCCCTGGCGCCCGCCCTCGCGGAAGACCGCGCGTCCGTCGGCCGTCTCGTCCCAGCGGGAGAAGAACCGGCCGGCGCGCAGGAGCACGTCGGACGCGGGTCCGTCCAGGCCGGGCAGCTGAGCGTCTGCCATGAGCACGACAGTAGCGATCCGTGTGATCCGCACCACCCGGGACGGACCGTGGAAAACCCACCGGTCCGACGAGGTGCGGAACGGGAGGAACCGGGCGCGTGCTCGTCGGCCCGGCGGACGCCCCCGCGACCCCTGCGCGCGCCTCCGCGGCAAACCCGTGGGCACGCGCGCGGGCCCCGGGTACGTTGCGGCCATGACGCCGCTCACGCTGCCCACCGACGACGCCGGCTGGTCGGCGTTCCTCACCGACACCGTCGACGGAGCGCTCGACGAGGCCCGCGCGCACGTCGCGACCCTCAAGGACGGGACCACCCGCACCGCCGCGCAGGTCCTCGACCTGTGGAACGCCTCCGACGACGCGCTCGCCCGCGCGTCCGCCGCGGCGCACCTGCTCGCCGAGGTCCACCCGTCCGCCGAGCTGCGCGAGGCCGCCGAGGCGCGCGCCCAGGCCGCGGAGGACCTCGCCACCGAGCGCGGCCTCGACCGCGCGCTGTACGAGGCGCTCTCCGCGACCGACCCCGCGGGCCTCGACGACGACGCCGCGCGCCTGCACGCGCACGTGCTGCGCGACTTCCGGCGCGCCGGGGTCGACCGGTCCGAGGCCGAGCGGGAGCGGCTGCGTGCCCTGGCGCAGCGGTGCACCGAGCTGGGCCTGGAGTTCGCCCGGAACATCCGCGAGGGCGCGCGGTCCGTCCGCGTGCGACCCGAGCAGCTCGACGGCCTGCCCGAGGACTTCCTCGAGGCGCACCCCGTCGACGACGAGGGCCTCGTCACGCTCACCACCGAGTACCCGGACCTCATCCCCGTCCGCACCTACGCGCGCGACCCCGAGGTCCGCCGCGCGCTCACCGCCGAGTACCTGCAGATCGCCTACCCGGAGAACGAGCCGGTGCTCGCCGAGCTGCTGCGGCTGCGCGACGAGCGCGCCCACCTGCTCGGCTACCCGGACTGGCCGACGTACGACGCCGAGGTCAAGATGATCGGCTCCGGCGCGGCGATCGCCGAGTTCGTCGAGCGGCTCGACGCGCTCACCGCCGAGCCCGCCGCGCGCGACGTCGCCGTCCTGCTCGAGCGCTTCCGCGCCGACGACCCGTCCGCCACCGCCGTCACCCCGGCCGACTCGCTGTACTACGACCAGGTCGTGCGCCGCGAGACGTACGACGTCGACGCGCAGGAGGTGCGCCGCTACTTCCGGTACGACAAGGTCCGCGACGGCGTCATGGCGACGATCGGCCGCCTGCTCGGCCTGACGTTCACGCGGGTCGACGCCCCGTCCTGGCACGAGTCCGTCGAGGTCTACGACGTGTCCTCCGTCGACGCCCCCGACGCGCTGCTCGGCCGGTTCTACCTCGACATGCACCCCCGCGCCGGCAAGTTCAACCACGCCGCGCAGTTCACGCTCGTCCCCGGCGCCGCGGGCCGCCGTGTCCCCGAGGGCGTCCTGGTGTGCAACTTCCCGACCGGGAGCATGGAGCACGACGACGTGTGCACCTTCTTCCACGAGTTCGGGCACCTGGTGCACGAGATCGTCGGCGGCCACCAGCGGTACGCGGCGTTCACGGGCGTCGCGACCGAGTGGGACTTCGTCGAGGCGCCGTCGCAGCTGCTCGAGGAGTGGGCGTGGGACGCGGGCGTGCTCGCCTCGTTCGCGACCGACGACGACGGCACCCCGATCCCCGCGGAGCTCGTCGCGAGGATGAACCGCGCCGACCGGTTCGGCCGCGGCGCGTGGACCCGCCGCCAGCTCAACTTCACGGCGCTGTCCTACGGCCTGCACGCCACTCCGCCCGAGGACCTCGACGCGTTCACCGCGCAGGTCGACGAGCACTTCGGCCCCTACCCGCCGCTGCCCGGCACCCACCAGTTCACGGGCTTCGGCCACCTCGAGGGTTACGGCTCGGCGTACTACACGTACCTGTGGTCGCTGGTGATCGCGAAGGACCTGCTCACCGCGTTCGACGGCGACCTGATGAACCCCGAGGTCGGCCGCCGCTACCGCGACCAGATCCTGGCCCCCGGCGGCAGCCGCGACGCCGCAGACCTGGTGGAGACGTTCCTCGACCGTCCCCGAACGTTCACGGCCTTCGAGACCTGGCTCACCACCACCCCCTGACCCCCCCGCCCCCACCCTGGGTCGTGCGTTCCTCGGTGGGTCGTGCGTTCCTCGGTGGGTCGTGCGTTCCTCGGTGGGTCGTGCAGTCATCCGCACGACACACCGTTCGGCTCGCGACTCACCGAGGAATGCACGGCGACCGGCGCGGGCGGAGGGGCGTCCGCGGGGAAGGCGGCCGCGAGGGAGGGACGGGCGTCGCCAGCCGACCACAGGGTCGGGGCCGGGGCCGGCCGTCCACAGGGCGGTGGGTGACCGAGGCGGTGGCTGCGGCCCGCCGGGCAGCGTGGACCCATGCCACGGCGTCCCGGATCCCGCAGCGCAGCCCTCCCCGTCCCCTGCCCGACGGTGGTGCACGCCGACGAGCACCCCGCCTGGGTCGTGGCGCAGCGGGTCGCCGCCGGCACGTGGACCCGCGCCGGGTGCGGTGTGTACGTCCCCGCGGACGTGACCGACCCGCGCGCGCTCGTCGTCGCCCGTGCCGCCGGCGTGCACCGCAGGACGCGAGCGCGCCACGTGTTCAGCCACACCACCGCCGCGGTGCTGCACGGGCTCGCGCTGTGGGAGGTCGACGCCCTCACCCACCTGCGTCACGCGCACCGGGGCAGCGCGAACGCGGACCCCGCGCTCCGGCACCACCGGCCCCTGCCGCCGGACGAGCACGTCACGACCGTGGTCGGGCTGCCGGTGACCGACCTGGCCATGACCGTCCGCGACTGCCTGGTGGGGCTGTCGCCGCTCGCGGGGCTCGTCGTCGCGGACAGCGCGCTGCACCTCGGGCTCGCCCGGGACCGGCTCGAGGAGCTCGTCGCGGGCGCTCGCGGGCCGGGGAGCGCGCGGGCGCGGCTGCTGGTGGCGCTCGCCGACGACGGCGCGGAGTCGGCCCGCGAGACGATGGCGCGGTTCGCGTTCCTGCGAGCGGGCTGGCCGCCGCCGCAGACCCAGGTGCGTGTCGTCACGCCCCGCGGCACCTACTGGGCGGACCTCGGCTGGCCGCAGTGGCGCGTCGCCGTCGAGTACGACGGCCTCGCGAAGTACGCAGACGCCCCGCGACACCGGCTGCTGGAGGAGAAGCTCCGCCGCGACGCGTTCGCCGAGGCCGGCTGGCGCACCGTCCACGTCACCGCCGCCGACACCGTGACGACGATCATCGACCGCACGAGCCGCGTCCTCCCGGCCGGCGCCTTCCCGCGCACGGCCCGCCCCCACCCCCTCCTGTCCCCCCTCACCGGCCGCCCCTGACCAGGCCGCGCTGACGCCGCCGTCGACCTGACCGCCGCTGGCACCGGCCGTCCCGGACCAGACCGCCTCCACGGCCCCTACCCCCGCCCTGCCTCTGCCCGCCCCTCCGTCAGCGGGACCTTCACCGGGCATCGGTTGGTCGTGCATCCGTCGATGCGTCGCGCGTCCAGTGATGAGTCGTGCGGATGACTGCACGACCCACCCAGCAACTCACGACCACCGGCGGGGGGCACCAGGTACCGCTGTCGAAGCAATGGGTGGGGTGCTGCTCAGCTTGTCGCGGCACCGGTCGGCAGCTTCGGTCATGGGTTGGTCGTGCGTCTGACGGTGGGGCGCGCGTCGAGCGGTGGGTCGTGCGGATGACTGCACGACCCACCGAGGGACTCACGACCGGCCGGCGGAGGGACGAGCGGCACAGCGGGCGGGACGGCGTCGGAGGGAAGGGCGTCGGGGGGCGGATCGGGACGAAAGGGTGGGTACGGTGCCGGGGTGGTGATGGGGCGGGTGGTGCGGGACGTGGTCGGGGTGCGGGCCAGGGGCGGGGGCCGGGTCGTGCGGGTGGGGGTGGACGGGGTCGACGGGGCCGGGAAGACCTGGTTCGCCGACCGGCTCGCCGACGCGCTGCGCGACGAGGGGGTCGCCGTGGTGCGGGTGTCGGTCGACGGGTTCCACCGGCCCGCGCGCGAGCGGTACCGGCGCGGGCGCACCTCGCCGGAGGGGTTCTTCCTCGACTCGTACGACTACGACGCGCTGCGCCGCGAGGTGCTGGTGCCGCTCGGGCCGGGCGGGGACCGGCGGTACCGCACGGCGGTGTTCGACCACCGGTCCGACGAGCCCGTGCACGGCCCGCAGGAGACCGCACCGGACGACGCGGTGCTCGTCGTCGACGGGATCTTCCTGCACCGCGACGAGCTCGCGGACCAGTGGGACCTGTCCCTGTTCCTCGAGGTGCCGTTCGCCGAGACGTTCCGGCGCATGGCGGTCCGCGACGGCTGCCCGCCGGACCCGCACGACGCCCGCAACCGCCGCTACGTCGAGGGCCAGCGGCTGTACCTGGCCGCGTGCGACCCGGCGAGCCGCGCGACGCTCGTCGTCGACAACACCGACCCCACGGCGCCGGTCCTGCGCACCCCGGCCCGCACCCCGGCGCGCACGCCGGCCCCGCGCCCGACCGCCTAGCGGCCGGCGCGGCCTACGAGGCCGTCAGCCGACGAGCGCGCCCAGGAGCGCGGAGAGCCCGACGCCGACGAGCACCCACGCCACCATGCTGCCCGCGACGTAACCGACGAACGCGAGGCGGCGGCCCAGCGAGCCCTCGAAGCGCGGCGCGGGCGCCCAGCGGACGGTCTCGACGAGCTTGCGCACGCGCACGGAGAACGCGAGCGGACGGGCGTCGGACGGCATGCTCAGGGGGGACGTGGCGGTGGACATGGTGCTCCTCGTGGGAAACCTGGTGCTGGAGGGCCGGGGTCTCCGGCTCTCGTGATCGTCCCACCGCGGGGCGGGGGATATCAGGGCCTTGAGTCCTCCGGGCGGCAGGTATCGTCGCACGGTGCTGCGCAGGACCGTCGAGCTGTTCACCCCTTCGAGGCTCGGGGTCCCCTTCCGCTGGGTGCTGGCGTCCTCCTGGACGACGAACCTGGCCGACGGGATCGTGCTCGCGGCGGGTCCGCTGCTCGTGGCGTCCCGCACGGACGACGAGCTGCTGGTGGCGCTCGCGGCGACGGTGCAGTGGCTGCCGCCGCTGCTGTTCAGCCTGTGGGCGGGGGTGCTGACGGACCGGCTGGACCGGCGCCGACTCATCATCACGGTGGACGTGCTGCGCGCGGTCGTCGTCGGCGGCCTGGCGGCGGCGGTCGCGCTGGACGCGGCACCGATCGCGCTCATCCTGGCGGCGCTGTTCGTGCTGGGGGCGACGGAGACGTTCGCGGACAACGCGTCGAGCACGCTCGTGCCGATGCTGGTGCACCGCGACGACATCCCGGCGGCGAACCAGCGCGTCCAGACGGGCGTCATCACGATCAACCAGATGGCGGCCCCGCCGATCGGCGCGGGGCTGTTCGCGCTCGCGCACGCGTCGCCGTTCGCGACGTACGGGGTGCTGGTGCTGGCGGGCGCGCTGCTGGTGTCGCGTGCCCAGCTCCCGCCGCACGGACGCGAGGTGCACGAGCGCTCGCACGTGCGCGCGGACATCGCGGAGGGGCTGCGGTGGGTGCGGCACCACGCGGCGGTGCGGACGCTCATCCTCACGGTGCTGATCTTCAACGTGACGTTCGGCGCGGCGTGGTCGGTGCTGGTGCTGTACGCGCGGGAGCGGCTCGGGATGGACGAGGTCGGGTTCGGCCTCATCACGACCGCGCAGGCGGTGGGCGGCCTGATCGCGACGAGCGCGTACGGCTGGATCACCCGGCACGTGACGCTGGCGGACCTCATGCGGATCGGGCTGGTCATCGAGACGCTCACGCACCTGGCGCTCGCGCTGACGACGACCGCGTGGGTGGGCCTGGCCGTGTTCTTCGTGTTCGGCGCGCACGCGTTCGTGTGGAGCACCACCGCGGTGTCGGTGCGCCAGCGCGCGGTGCCCACCGCGTTGCAGGGACGGGTGCAGGCGGTCAACGTCATGGGTGTCTTCGGCGGGCTCGTCGTCGGCTCCGGCCTCGGCGGCCTGCTGGCGCGGCACTGGGACGTCACGACGCCGTTCTGGTTCGCGTTCGTCGGCTCCGCGGTGTTCGTCGTGGTGATCTGGGGGCAGCTGCGGCACGTGGCGCACGCCGACGAGGAGGCCCCCGCCGACGAGCCCGCGGCAGATCGGACGTAACCCCAGGCGCCGCCGGGACACTTCCTGGTGTGAGCACAGACCAGCCGAGCGACGCGCAGCGGTTCACCGAGCTGTGGGACCGCTACGCACCGCGCATCCAGGCGTACGCGCTGCGCCACGTCGACCGTGACGAGGCCCCGGAGATCGTGTCGGAGACGTTCCTGGTCGCCTGGCGGCGACTGGCGGACGTCCCGGGCGAGCCGTTGCCGTGGCTCCTCGTCGTCGCCCGCAACACCGTCGCGTCCCACCGTCGCTCCCGCCACCGCGCCCGCGTGCTGTCCGACGAGCTCGCTCGCCTGCACGCCGTCGTGGCGCCCGCCCCGTCCCACGCGGACGAGGTCGTCTCCGAGCGTGACGCGTTGCTGCGGGCCCTGGCGGCCCTGACCCCGGTCGAGCGGGAGGCCCTCCTGCTCGTCGCGTGGGACGGGCTGTCCCCCGCGCAGGCGGCCCGCGTGGCCGGCTGCTCGGTGACCGCGTTCAAGGTGCGCCTGCACCGCGCCCGGCGCCGCCTCGACGGCTCGCTGGGCGCGGACGAGGACCGGGCGACCCGCCCGGCGGCCGCGCGCACCCCCCTGTCTCTCGTCTCCGAGGAAGGACGACCATGACCGCACAACCGTCGGACCGGCTCACCCAGCTGCGTCCGCTCGATGTCCCCGACCCCGAGGGGCTGGCCGCCGCGCACGACCTGGTGACCTCCCGCATCGCCGCGCAGGACGTGCCGGACCTGCGCGACCGTCTCCCGCGGCACCGTCCGCGCGCGGCCCGGGTGGGCCTCGTCGGTGCGGCCGCCGCGGCCGTGGCGGCGGTGACGCTGCTGGTGCCGAACCCGTCCGACCCCGTGGCGTTCGCGGGCTGGACCGCGGTGCCCGCGACGCTGACCGGCGACGACCTGGCCGCGGCGGGCGCGCAGTGCCTGGCGCTGCGCGAGGAGGCGGCGGGCGGCGCGCAGGCCGCGGAGAGCGACGGCACGGGCAACCTCGCCGGCGCGCGCCCGGTGCTCGGCGACCGCCGCGGCGAGACCACGTTCACGGTGCTGGCCTCGGACGACGGCCTGCAGTCGTGCCTGATCGGGCCGCGCGTGCGCACGTCGTTCGTGGCGACGGGCGACGGCGGCTCGACGGCGCACTCCGGCGGCACGGAGGCGGACGGCGACTCCACGAGCATCGGGATCGTCGGCGACGACACGACGCCGACGGCGGACGGTGCGTCGTACGCCGCGGGCGGTGTCGAGGACGTGCACTCGGACACGCCGTGGGGCTTCGGCCTCGGGCGCGTGGGGGCGGACGTGGCGGAGGTCCGGGTCGAGCTGACCGACGGCACGTCGGTCGACGCGTCGGTGTCGGACGGCGTGTGGGCGGCCTGGTGGCCGTCGACGGCGACGGTGGCGGCGGTGCTGCCGAACCTGGCGGACGGCTCGGCGGGCGTGTCGCCCGAGGTGGACGCGTTCGACGTGGACACCGCGCTCGACGGCGACCTCACGATCGAGCAGGGTGACGCTCCCGGCGGCACCACGGACGTCGCCACGGACGTCGCGACGGCGGTCGCCGAGGACTGACCGGGGCGGTTCGGTCGCTCGGCGACGCGAGGGCCGGGGGCGCAGACGGCGTCCCCGGCCCTTCGTCGTCCCCGTGTCCGTCAGCCCCGTCCGTCCCCCGGTCCCTCAGGACGCGACGAGCAGGTGCAGCAGCGCGCCGTTGAGCACGACGACGAGCGCGGTGACGACGACGAGCGCGGCGTGCAGCCCTGTGCGGGTGCGCGCCTCGCCCATCACCTCGCGGCTGCGGGTGAGCCGAACGAGCGGCACGACGGCGAACGGGATCCCGAAGCTGAGGACCACCTGCGAGACGACGAGCGTCCAGGTCGGGTCGGCCCCGAGTGCGAGGAGCAGCACGGCGGGGACGATCGTGACGACGCGGCGGGCCAGCAGCGGGGTCCGCCGGTGCAGCAGCCCGGCCATGATCGTCGCGCCCGCGTAGGCGCCGACGGACGTGGACGCGAGCCCGGAGGCGAGCAGCCCGACGGCGAACGCGAGCCCGACCGCGGGCCCGAGCGCGTCGGTGATGGCGGCGTGCGCGCCCTCGATGGAGTCGGTGCCGGCCTCGCCGCGCAGGCCCGCGGCGGCGAGCAGCAGCAGGCCGATGTTGACGAGCCCGGCGACGACGAGCGCGATCCCGACGTCCCAGCGGGTCGCGCGCAGCAGGCGGTCGCGCCACGGCCCGGGCTCGGCGTGGCCGTGCCGGTCGCGGGCGAGCGCAGAGTGCACGTAGATGGCGTGCGGCATGACGGTGGCGCCGAGCATGGACGCGGCGAGCAGCACGGAGTCGGTGCCGGCGAACCGGGGCGCGAGGCCGGAGAGCACGCCGCCCGCGTCGGGCGGGGAGACGACGAGCCCGGCGAGGAACCCGATGGTGATGACGGCGAGCAGCGCGACGACGACGTGCTCGAACCGGCGCTGCCCGTACCGGTCCTGCGTGGCGAGCAGCAGCAGGGACACCGCGCCGACGACGAGCCCGCCGAGCCACAGCGGCAGCCCGAACAGCAGGTGCAGGGCGATGGCGCCGCCGACGACCTCGGCGACGTCGGTCGCCGCGGCGACGAGCTCGGCCTGGAACCAGAACGCGAGGCGCGGGCCGCGGCGCAGGCGCGCGCCGAGCACGTCGGGCAGCGACTGCCCGGTGACGAGCCCGAGCTTGGCGGACTGGTACTGCACGAGCACGGCCATGGCGTTGGCGGCGACGAGGACCCACAGCAGCAGGTACCCGTGGCGGGCACCGGCGGTGAGGTTGGCGGCGACGTTGCCGGGGTCGACGTACGCGATGGCCGCGACGAACGCGGGGCCGAGCAGCATCGCGCCGCGCGCGCGGACGGGGGTGCCGCGCGAGGGTGCGACGACGGGGGCGTCGGGCATCCGGTCCTCCTCGACCACAAGTTCGGGTAACCGAACTCTAGGTCGCCGGAGCGCCGGTCGCACCGTGACCCCGACCTCACCATCCGGCGTCACCGCGAGCGCAGCACGTCAGGCCGCGGCGGCCACCGCCCGCGACCAGGTCCCGTCCGCCTGCGGCGCGAACCCCACGCGCCGGAAGTAGTCCTTGTTCGTGTCCAGCGGCTCCACGACCACCCGGTCGAACCCCCGCTCCCGGAAGATCCCGCTGCGCCGGTACACGAACTCCCCGGGCGTGAAGTCCCGGAACCGCGGCGTCACGTAGTCCAGCAGCACGCGCGCCGTGCGCGCCCCCTCGTCGCGCAGCTGCACCACGCCCACGGTCTCGTCGCCCCGCACCACGAGGAACGCCGCCGTGGCCGGCCCACCCGCACCGACCGGCGCCGCGCCCCTCGTCGGACGCACCGGGGGCGTGGCGGTGAACCGCGCGATGTCCGTGGCGTGCACGTCGAGCACGCGCGCCAGGTACGCGTCGTCCGGCGCGACCTCCACGACCTCGTACGCGGCCTCGTCGTGCCGCTCCCGCAGCAGACGCCACAGCCAGTACACGTCGATGACCGCGATCGCGCCGTTCATCGCCGCGAACGGCCACACGTCGATCACGATGTTGTAGACCGTCGCGATCGCGGCACCCACCAGGTTGAGCACCCGGAACCGCAGCACCCGCGCCTGCATCAGCGACACGACGACGAGCACGGAGCCGGTCCACCCGACGACCTCGAGCCAGTTCATGCCCCGAGGGTAGGTGCGGAAAACCGATGGCGCCGGGGACCTTCGCGCGCGCACGCTGTCCACATGGTGAGCATCCGGCAGGTACCGGTCACGGCCACGGCGACGGAGCCGGCGGCGGCGCTGCTGCGGAGGTACGTGACGGCGGTCAACGAGGTCACCCGCGACGTGTGGGGCAACGACGACTACGAGCGCGCGCCCGACGAGCTGCTCGAGTCCATGCGCCCGCAGCCGTACGAGACCATGATCCGGCTCGTCGCCGTCGCCGACGACGCGCCGTCCGACGACGAGGTCCGCCCCGAGCACGTGCTCGGCACCGGCGTCGTCGTCCTCCCGCTGCAGGACAACACGAGCTGGGCGTACGTCGGCGTCCTCGTGCGGCCCGCGCACCGGCGCCGCGGCGTCGGCAGCGCCCTGTACGACGAGGTGCTGCGCCTCGCCGCGGAGAACGGCCGCACCACCCTCATGTCGGAGACCGACCACCGCGTCGAGCCGCCCGAGGGCGCCGGCGCCCTCGCCGCGACGACCGGGTCCGGCCGCGTCCCGCTCGACGACGACGGGGTGCGGTTCCTCACCGCACGCGGCTGGGCCCTCGAGCAGGTCGCGCGCCGCTCGGTGCTCGACCTGCCCGTCGACCCCGACGCCCTGGAGCGGTTCCGCGCCGAGGCCGCGCGCGCCGCCGGCGACGCGTACCGCGTCGTCCGGTGGGACGAGCACGTGCCCGACGTGCTCGTCGACCAGGCCGCCGCGCTCTACACCGAGATGAGCGTCGCCCCGCCGCTCGGCGGGCTGGACTACGAGCAGGACGTGTGGGACGCCAAGCGCGTGCGCACCGTCGAGGACACGCACGACGCCCGCGGCATCCGGTCGTGGACCGCCGCGGTGCAGCACGTCGCGTCCGGGCGGCTCGTCGGCTACACGACGCTCGAGGAGATCCCCCCGGTGCGCGACCTCGTGCACCAGGAGGACACGCTCGTCGCGGAGGGGCACCGCGGCCACCGCCTGGGCATGCTGCTCAAGGCGGTCAACCTCCAGCGGCTCGCCGAGGTCCGCCCGCAGGCGCGGCGCATCGACACGTGGAACGCCGAGGAGAACGACCACATGCTCGCGATCAACATCGCGCTGGGGTTCCACCCCGCGGGCTGCGCGGGCGAGTGGCAGCTCAAGACCGCCTGAGCCCGGGCACGACGACGGCCGGCTCCGCGTGCTGCGGGCCGGCCGTCGGTGGGTGGGGTCAGCTCCCGGGCTGCGGGGCGGGCGCGTCCCCGGGCTCGTCGGTGCTGTCGGCACTGACGGCGCCGCCGGCACTGCCGGTGGTGTCGGTGCTGACGGTGGTGTCCGTGCTGACGGCGGCGTCGGCGCTGCCGGCGGCGTCGGCGCTGCCGGTCCGGGCGTCCCGGTCCGGCTGGGCGGGCGCGACGGGCTCGTCGGCCAGCAGGCGGTAGAGCTCGCGGCGTGCCGCGTCGATCGCGGCGACGGCGCGCTCCACCTGCACGGGCGTGCCCGTGCGGGCGACCTGCTCGGCCGCGCCCGCGAGCGCGCCCAGCGCCCGGTGCAGCGTGCGCCCGGGGTGCTCGGGCCGCTCGGCGGCGGCCCGCCAGGGGTCACCGAGCTCGTCGGCGTGCTCCGTGACGTACGTGCCGCCGGCCTCGGTGAGGCGGGCGAGCTTGCGGCCCGACTCGCGCTCGATGGTCACCAGGCCCTCGTCCTCGAGCGCGGACAGGGCGGGGTAGATCGCGCCCGGGCTGGGGCGCCACCGCCCCTCGGTGCGCTGGGCGATCTCCTGGATGAGCTGGTAGCCGTGCATGGGCTGCTCGGACAGCAGCAGCAGGACCGCGGCGCGGGTGTCCCCGCGTCCGGCGCGACCGCGGTGCCCGCGCGGGCCGAAGCCCCCCGGGCCGCCGGGCCCGAAGCGCCCGGGTCCGAAGGCGGGGCCGCCGAAGCCCGGGCCGCCGAGACCCGGACCGCCGGGTCCGGCGCCCTCGGGCCAGCCGCGCGGGCCGAAGCCGCGCCCGCCGCCTCCGCGGCGCGCTCGTCGGGGTCCGTCCCAGCCCTCGGGGCCGGCGGCCCAGGGGCCGCGCTCGGGACGGTGGCCGCGCTCGCCGCGCTGCCGGTCGGTGATGGTGTCGATGGGGCGCGGGTCGCGCCGCTCGCACCCTGCGTGATCGTGTCGCATCGGGGTGCCTCCGTGAGGTTCAAGGGATGCGTCGGTGTTCCGACGACAACTCAACGATATATCGCTAATACATCGCTGACAACCCCCGCGCTCCAACTCCCCGCTGCACCCCTCCCGCGACCCAGCCCCTCCTCCGGCTCCGGACCGCTCTACCCGGAGCAACGACGGTCTCGACGAAGCCCCCGACCGCGACCCCGCGCTTCCTCCGGCTCCGGACCCGGTTCCCCGGAGCAAGGTCGGGGTCGGCGCAGAGGTCGGCCGTCCCCGCCGCGACCCCGCCGTTGCTCCGGCTCCGGAGCGCGTTGGCCGGAGTAACGACGGGGTCGGCGCATCGGCTTGCCGCGACCCCGGGGTTGCTCCGGCTTCGGAGCGCGAGAGCCGGAGGGATGGCGGGGTCGGCGCGGGTGCGGCCGGGCCCGGGTGGGGGGGGGGGGAAGGGGGGGGGGTCGTTAGGGTCGGGGGGGGATTCCGTTCGGGGGGGGGCTGGGGGGCGGGGGGGCC
>Ga0182792_1000091_pt1 | contig 86185 bp, 76 predicted proteins | sample Passage237B_FD_130497 | JGI IMG/M metagenome (GOLD analysis project Ga0182792, IMG submission 130497) | Cellulose adapted compost microbial communities from Newby Island Compost Facility, Milpitas, CA, USA - Passage2 37B (version 2) (version 2) ...
CCCATTCCGAACAGAGAAGTTAAGCCCCGTGGCGCTGATGGTACTGGGATAACACCCGGGAGAGTAGGTAGTCGCCAACCTTATCATTCTAAGCTCTGATAATTACTATCAGAGCTTTTTTTATTTATAGTCAGTAGTTTACATTTATCCTTGTCGGGATATATTCGTTGGAATAGTAAAACTTTGGTCGTGGTTGTGACCTAGTAATGAATTGAATGGCGCAGTAGTAAGGCAATAAATTATTATTTGGCACCCACTACCACCTCATAAAAGTTGTCCAGATTGAAATATTTGATCGCTGTTGTTTGAAGGTCCTCGGCCGTTATAGTGCTTAGGGTATTAAAATATACTTCGTAAAAATTGTCCGGCAGATTGTTAAATAGAAGGGTTTTAAACTTGTCGGCCTGGGCGTAGGAAGTATTAATTGAATTTATAAAACTTCCCTTTAAATAATTTTTTACCAGACTTAATTCATCCTGACTGACGTGTTCAGTCTTTAAATGATTTATTTCTTTATAAATTTCTTCGAGTGTAGCCCTTGTGTTTTCTTTGTTTACATCCGTTCCTATTACCAGGTAGCCGTTGTTTTTCATTACGGCAAAATTTGAATGGATGCCATAAGTATAGCCTTTGTCTTCTCTTATATTTTTCATTAATCGAGAACCGAAATATCCTCCAAGAATTTCAATAAGAATTGAAGTTTTATAGTAATCCTCGTTATTAATGGTGAATAAAGGACATCCGAGTCGTATGGAAGACTGAATGGAGTTTTCTTTAACAATAACTTCTTTGGTCGGAACACCCCAGCTTGCTGGTGAATCCACAATTGGTTGTTGTGTACCGATGGCTCTTGTCCCGAAATGGTTATTAATCAGCTCAAAATAATTCGTTTTGCCCCCTCCGGTTATCAGGATGGTGGCATTGGATAACGAATAGTATTTTGAATGAAAAGCAATAAGATCCTCCCGGGTTATTGAGTTGATACCTTCTTCGGTCATGCAGTTTCCATAAGGATGGTTACCGAATAGAAGTTTTCTGAATTTGGAAGAAGCTATAAATGAAGTTTTTTCCATGTTGACCCGTAAGGATTGAAGGCTAATGAGTTTTAACGTCTCAAGCTCCTGTTCCGGGAATGTTGGTTCAGTGATTATTTGAGATATAATCGGTAATAGTTTGTCAAGATGTTTGGCCAGACAATAAACGGTGAAAGCTGCTCGGTCAAATCCGCTGTTCAGCTCCATAAAGGCACCGTAGTAAGCTATTTTTTCCTGTATTTCTTTTGCCGAAAAACTTTTGGTGCCTTCCGACAACATTTTGGAGGTAAAGTGGGCTACACTTTCTTTGGGTTCATACAGACTGCCTGCTTTAAAAATTATTTCAAGCCTTAGAACGTCCTGGGCGCCTGAAATTAACTGGTAAAATGGGATTTTATTTGTCAGTTCATGATACTGAGGTAATAAAATATTATGGAATGTTAACTGGTTAATTTCGGGCTCCTGGGTTCTTATCAGCATCTCTAACTACTCCGTTATGGTTTCTATATCTCTCTGACTTTTTGATTCAAAATTGAAATGTAGTGTAAATCTTAACGTTTCAGCCAATGGATTGTTCGATCTGACTGGCACAAGGTAAGCAAAGTCCAACCCAAATACCTGATATCTAATCCCGAATCCAAGTGTAAAATATTTTCTGTTTCCTTTATGAGGGTTTTCATAGAAATAACCACCTCTTACCGCAAAAAGATCGTTGTACCAGTATTCAACACCACCGGAGATAATTACTTCTCTTAATTCTTCCTTAAATCCTCCGGGAGCATCTGCAAAAGAACCAAAAACACCACTCAATAAACTTCTCTCCGGATCTTTTCCTTTTACAATAACAGTAGGGTCGGCACTGTCTCTGAGAGGAGGGGTCGGCACTAATAGTTTATTCGCATCTATGGCAAAAACCAGTTTGTTATAAGGATCCAGTTCTGTCGTGACTGCAGTACCTATTCTTAAACTGGTAGGTATAAAGTCTTTCTGACTGCTGTTGGTATAGGATATTTTAGCTCCAAGGTTAGACAGCATTGCACCAAGCGCTATGTTTGTATTGGTTCCGCTGATTATATAATCATTGTTAAAGTATATACCAATATCTCCTGCGGCAGTATTTCCCGGTTTCGCCGATGTGGTTGATCCTCCACTGTTAATGGAGATGTTACCTGAAAGGTTTGAATGGATGTATTTCAATCCGACAGCGACTCCTAATGTTTTACTCAATTGTCTGGAATAGCAGCCTGTAAAAGAAAATTCTTTTGGGCGGAAATCCTGCATCACATTCCCGTTTATATCGGTAAAGGTAATGTTACCAAGGTTGAAATAATTCATCGCCACCCCAATGGCCTCTTCCTTGCGAAGTTTTTTATAGGCCGATAAATAAGAAAGTGACATGTCGTTTACAAGCTTTCTTAGCCAGGGGGTGTAACTGATGGCGACGCCCATGTTTTTCTCAGCAAAGGCAAGTTTGGCAGGGTTCCAGAATATCGAATTGGCATCTGGCGAGATGGCTGCACCTACATCTCCCATGCCTCCTGACCGGGCATCCGGGGATATGGTTAGGAACGGTGTTGCTGTTGTAATGGGATTTCTTTCGGTGTCCTGTCCACCCAAAGTAATCCCTGTATTTTGGGCGCTGGAAAGCTGTGTACTTAGTGCTATAATGCTGAAGCTAAAAAATATCTTTTTTATCATCGTTATGAATTTGAATTCCAAAATTAAAATTTTAAATCAATTATTAGTTAAGAACTACCAGCTTTTGGTATTTAAATTTATGACTGCCATCTCTCAGCGATTTAACATTCAGTTTGTAAACATAAACACCCTTTCCGATTTTATCACCGAAATCATCACGACCATCCCAGTAGATTCCGGAAACGTGGCTTGGACTGGAAAATAACCTGTTGGAGATTGTTTTGATTAGTTTTCCTGAAACTGTAAAGATTTGTATCATTACATCAATATCGTCACCGCCTCTGTTGTGGTCAAAATGGAATTCTGTGTTAGTGGAGAATGGGTTTGGATAATTTAAAATATGATCCAGGCTTATTGACTCATTGTTTACCACTACAAATTCAAGATACACTTCCGCAGAATTGTTATAAGTATCCCACGCTTTTATCTTAATAGAGTGGTTTCCAGGGGACAGATCTTTAAGGGGATAATTGACAGTTCCGTTTTGGTAATCATCTAAATTGGAGCTGTAAAACTCATTGAGTGTTATTATTTCATTGGAATTGTCCAGGGTCATTGATATTTCATGGCCGATACCTGTTGAGGCCAAATTAATCCCGTTTTCATCAAAGAGCTTGATTATGAGCTTAGGATTCGGTCCTGTGGTACCACCGAAAACAAACGACTCGTCGTTCAGGTAAGGTTTGATGACGGGAGGAGTGTTGTCTTCTGAAGCATTTTTATTCGTTCCTCCGATTATTAAGTTAAATGAAGAACCGGCTGCATCTCTGAGGTTGGGGGAATTGCTGGCATACAAGCTGGCTTTCCCGGTGTTGTATTGGTAAGAGATGTCTTTAGGAATTACAAATTCTACAGAAAATTTACCATTCTTAATGGATGCAGGGCCATCATAGATAAGGCTGTTCTGCAATCCAACACTGGTAATAGGATTTTCTATGGTAGTGATTATGTTCTTTTTATCGTAGAGTGTTAGTGCTAATATACCATTGTAATCTTCAATGATTGATCCTCCTGATCTAACTTCACCTTCCAGTTTGACTTTATCCAGCGCTCTAAGCGTATCCTTGTGATTATCTGTAATCTCTACTCCGTTTATTTTGGTAAGAACGATTTCTTCTAAAGGGTAGTTAAGTGTTAAGGCCGGATCTCCCAGTAATGAGTAGTTTCTGTTGTTGATCCCTGCATTACTTTTATTTTTTGTTGGAATCATTATTTCTCCAAGCCTCATGTATCTGTTGCCTTTCTTCTGAAATAATGCATTATAGAAGGCAACGTTGATTGCCTCGTTGGTATTCGAATAAACCGGTCTGGTCGACGCCAGCGAGCCTATGGCACCTCCATTAGGATTTAATAAAGCTGTTTCAATTCCTGATACCATCGCTGGATAATCGTAGCGCCCAAATTGACAGGTTGCGGCAACAATGAAAGGAAGCTGATCTTTATTTTCCCATTTGGATATAATTGTTGTGTTTAGAATATTTTCCTGAGCTAATTGCAATTCACCTCCATGGCCGGTGTAGTTCAGTAAAAAGATTCCTTTCTCAATGTCATTTTGAATTACTTCTGCTGCCGCAGGACAGGTGGTACCTGATGGGGTAGACACCATTGGGTAGGCTGCCAGGTAAACTTTGTTAATATTGTAATTAGGATGATTCTGTTCCAGCTTATTGGCCAGTAATTCGGCTGAGATTAAGTGAAGATTACTATTGGGCTGATTGTCAGCAACCAGTGTAATTCTGTTTCTCCACTTTCCTAAGGCCTGGTTGCTCTTGTAATTTTTGATTTTTTCAACGATGGCAAAGGCTTCTGCCGAACTTTTTACTGGAAGTCTTCCTATTCCAACGTCAAGGGTGGCATCTCCGCTGAAATTTTCTGCCCACTCACCCTCATGTGTATCCATAAATCCAAAATAGTCGTCGGATGAATAAGAGAAAATCGGATGAAGTGACTGGTAGGATTCATAGGTTGGGACAAAGTTAGTGTTGTTGCTTAGCCTGTCTTTATAGTCTACAGAGCAGTCACCAAATAACGTAACATAGTGTAAGCTGTCACCAGGAGTACTTCTGTCGTACACCATTTTAATAAAATCCCGGATAGCTGTAATGTCCTGAGCACCTGAAGAGAATTCATTGTAAATCTTTTGCACCGTTACCACATAGCTGTCCTGATTATCATAGGTTTTGTGAAATTGGGCCAGCTGATGAGCTGCGTCCAGAAATGCTTCTGTGGTGATAATTAGATTGTCAGGAATATTTGGTGTATTAATACCATGCAGGTTCTGGTTTTCAACTTTGCCTGCATAGCCGGGAGCATTCAGGTTATTTAAGTTAAAAATCAAAAATTCTTTCAGGGTGCTGGTATTGGTTGAGAAAGAAATAGTGTTGCCTTCGTGAGAGTACTTTTGCTTTTTTACATAAAGCGGATCGGTGATGTCCCACAGTAATTCATTCCCTTTAGTGTCTGCTATCTTAAATTCAGAAACATTGTAATTCAGGCTGGGCAGAGATCTGAAGGATGTCTGATTGCCATACAATTTTAGTTGCTTTTGAACAAAGATTTCAAAAAAGTCATGGTAGCCTCTGGCTTCACTTCTTCCTCCTTTATTATATACATATTTAATTGATATGTTGGAGCTGTTATTGATTTCGGAGCTGTTGATTGTAAATAGTTCCGTTTTATGCTCTCCTACATATGGGTATTCAAAACTAGGGTTTTCAAAGTAGGCAGGGTTGTTAAAATTATGGGTTCCGACAGGGACATTATTAAAGGATACGGTAAATGAGCTCGCTGCTGAAGACCTTCCTATACAAGAAGATCTGAACAAAATAGGGCTGTTGGGCACAATACCTGTTGCATCGTAAGGGTAGGTGTATTGAAGATTGTAATTGAATATGTCTCCAATCCAAAGTCTTCCACTTGGTTTAATGGGTTCTACCATTACCTGAGCTACGTCTTTTTCAAAAAAGTACCGATCGTCAAACTGGGTAATTGTTTGTTCGGCACCAGCTTCGGATGCCTGTTCAGAAATGCGTAATCCATTTCCCTGACCTATTGTCAGGAAGTAATATGCAAAATCGGAATACAGGTTAAAAGAATGTTTGAAAGTTTGACTGGAAAGATCATACGACCAGGTGTGTGGCCCCACTCCATAAAAAAGGATATAATCTCCCTGATCAAATTTACCATCCTCTTCACCTGAAATATAGATCGCATTTTCTACAAGGTCATCGTACCTTGCAATACTGTTTTTTTGAGGAAGCATTCCTCCTCCGTTGCCATAAATTTTAATTTCTCTTGGATTTATGGATGCCGGGTTGATGCCAAGGCTTGTAAGGAAATTATAATCAATTTTATACACTCCCGAATTGGAAATACTTAGCTTATACCAGTCGCCGGACGCCAGTACAGAATTAGTTGTTGCGGTAGTTCTGGCATTACTTGTACCGGCACGTTTGACGATTTTGGTTGCTGTAGGGAGTGGTTCAGCTGTTTGCGAAGTTTTATAGGTATAAGAAAATTTATGAAGTTTATAAACAGAGCTTCCGGAAGTTTTAAGCGGAACAATATAAATTTCGCTTAAAGGTTTTCCTTTGTAATATCTTATATAAATTTTGGTTTCGAACGCATCGGATGAAACCTTGTTTAGGAGGTTTGCTTCAGTCGCCCCTATTAGTTCCATGGAATCGGTCTGAATGCTGATCTCTTCAACCCGTTCATTATACAGGCGCAGCACATAGGAAGGCAAATATTCCTGTGGCTCTATGTGCAGGGCTTCCTCAAAATGGGGAACTAATCTTGTCCGGGCTTCGTTATCCAGAACAGAAATTGGGGTTGTCCATTTTATTGTAATGGAATTTTTAGTATCAGGAAATTGCGCTTTGGCACTGAATGTGCAGATCAGTAAGAGAATTAATAATCTTGCTTCTAATTTCATATAGTTTAAAAAAAACAACCGTTTATACCTTGTATGTAATACAGGCAAGATATAAACGGTTTTCTAATTTATATATTATATTGTTCAACGATAAAACTACGTCCTTCCATTAATCAGGCTGGCTTTTAGTTTTTTTACAGGAGTTTTGGGAGTTTTTGCTTGTATTTACCCTAATGAAAGTGAGGTTAAAACAAAACATTACGCCTTAAACTCAAGGATTTTTTGTCTTATCAGCAGTTGATTTACAGGACGGTTCGAAATCTTGAATGTATAATAAAGCCCTAATTAAGAGTTACTTCTTTTTCCCGCTAATAAGTTATTAATGACAGACAAAATTACATATAAAATTATTATTAATGGAATGGCTGCTACATTTAATAAAAGTAAGAGAATAGCGCTAATGAGTACGAATATGTAAACGATCTGATTGTCTTTCCAGCCAAAAGTCTTAAACTTTAATGCAAACAGGGGAATTTCTGCTACCAGCAACAGGGACATTACTATGCTTAAAGAAAGAATAAAATAAGGATTGGCAATAAGAACATTGAGGTTTAATTCTGAATTGAATTTCATAATCAACGGAAGAGAGCCAATAAGAAGGGCATTGGCAGGAGTTGGAACTCCAATGAACGAGCCTGTTTGCCGCGGATCATTATTGAATTTAGCAAGTCGCAGTGCAGAAAAGACCGGAACAATTAATGGAAGATATTTTAGTGTCAATGGCACTTCCTCACTTAAAGCCAGTAGTTGAAATAGGATTATTCCTGGTAAAAGTCCAAATGTAATTACATCCGCCAGGGAGTCGAGGTCTTTTCCTATTGGTGAAGAAGCCTTGAGAAGTCGGGCGATGAATCCGTCAAAAAAATCAAAAACAGCCCCGGCAATAATGAAAAGTGCAGCGCTTATCAGATTTCCTTTAAATGCTTCCGTAATGCCTAAACATCCGGCCAAAAGGTTTAAACAGGTAATAAAATTGGGGATATGCTTTGTGATGGTCATCTTATCTTATAACTGCACAATAAGGGTTGTAACGTTTTTCTTCTCCAATAGTGGTGGACGGCCCATGCCCCGGATAAATTACAGTGGAATCAGGAAGCGTAAAAAGTTTGGAGTGTATACTTTGAATCAATGTTTCAAAATTCCCTCCCGGAAGATCTGTCCTTCCTATACTTCTGTTAAAAAGGACATCTCCCGCCAGACAAAATCCTTGTTTTGCGCTATACAAAGCAATATGTCCCGGAGCGTGCCCTGGAACAAAGAGCACCTGAAGTTCGGAGTTTCCGAATCGGACGGTATCTCCTTCATTCAAAAAATAATCTGGCTCGGTTCCACGATAGCCGGCAAATCCATAATTAAAAGCATAACTTTCTACTGCCTTTAAAAGATTCAGTTCTATCTGATGGATCCCGAGTTGTACTTTATACCTGTCTTTTACGAAATTATTGCCTAATACATGGTCTATATGGCAATGTGTGTTGATCAGGTTTTTTACAATTAAATCGTTAGACTTTATAAAATCTGAAACTTCTTCCTGCTCATCTCTCTCATAACAACCAGGATCTACAATGATCGCTTCTCTTGTTTCGTCGAACAGTATATAAGTATTTTCCTGAAAAGGATTAAATACAAATGAATGAATCTGAATCATGCTACAATTTTAATTGCAAAATCGATTGGTAAATTACCAATATTCGTTGGAATAGTAGTTAAAAAATTTGTGATTATTTTCTGAATATAGTTCCTGCGGAGAGTGGTAATAATCTGGAAATAAGCAGAGCCTCAATACTAAAGACCGGTTTGGACGTTAGTTCCTGAAATCAGTTTTTCTTTACTTTTTAGATTGATCGGAATCAGGATCGAATCGTTTTAGCGGATAAAATTGGGATTTAAGGTATCAATATTCCTGAGAATTGTAATTAAATTACCGAATGATTTATGATTATATAATAGTTGGCCAGGGTATTGCCGGCACTGTACTTGGCTATACGTTTATTAAAAAAGGCCTTAAGGTTCTTATTGTAGATGCAGGGGGTAATAATTCCACGAAAGTTGCTGCAGGAATTTTTAATCCGATTACAGGAAAGAGGATGGTTAAAACCTGGAAAGCTGAATTGTTATTCCCATTTTTAAATACGTTTTACCCTGAAATGGAGAAGGAACTGAATGCACGTTTTTTTTATCCTTTGCCCATTTTCAGGCCGTTTGGATCTATTGAAGAGCAAAATCACTGGATCAGCCACTCAGATGAGGCGTATAAGGTTTTTTCAGAGGTGGTTACCTCATCCGCAGATTTTCCGATTAATAAAAACAAACAATTTGGCGGTCTAAGTCTTTTTAAAGGAGGTTATGTAGATACAGTAACATTGCTGTCAGCAGCCTTCAGATATTTTGATGCGCTTGGGGCTATTATCACTGCAAGGTTTAATGCCGATGAGCTGGTGCTGGAAGAGGCTGGAGTCAGATGGAAAAATTACAGTGCACGGAAGATTATTTTCGCGGAGGGTTTTCTGAATCAGTCGAATCCATATTTTAACTGGATTCCATATATACCGGTTAAGGGTGAGGTTTTAACATTAAAATCTCAGTATCCGCTGAAACAGATTATAAGCAAGGGCGTATTTGTCGTTCCGCTACACAATGGCAATTTGAAAGCCGGGTCAACTTATGACTGGAAAGATTTGACCGACACGGTAACCCAAAAGGCCAGAGCAGAAATTGAACATAAATTAAAAGACTTGGTAAGTTTTGATTTTGAATATGTAAAACAGGAAGCCGGAATCCGGCCATCGACAAGTGATCGGAGACCAATAGTAGGATTACATCCCAAATTCCCCCAACTGGTCCTATTTAACGGATTGGGGACAAAGGGAATAAGTTTGGCACCATATTTTGCAGGGCAATTATTTTCTTTTTTGGAAGAAAATAAACCTCTGGATAATGAAGTTAGTATAGCAAGGTTTGAATCATTCTTTCACCGCCATAATGGCTAATTGATACTATGCGTTTTATTTATATCTGGTTCTTCTCTTTGTTTTTGGTTTCGACTGCTTATTCTCAGGCTTATATAGATCAGTTTGGTAAAAACAGAATCCAATATAAAAGCTTTAAGTGGAAAGTATTTACAACGCACAACTTTGAAATATTCTACAATGAAGGGGATATGGAACTTGCCCAGAGTGCGGGAAGGTATGCAGAAGAAGAACTGGAGAGAGTGATCGATCTGATAGGGTTCACTCCATACGACCGCATCAGGATGATTGTATATACGTCTCCTCAGAAAAGCGATCAAAGTAACATCGGTCTTGGGGAGGACCTAGTTGTAGTCGGAGGAAATACAAGCTTCGTAAAATCCCGCATAGAAGTATCCTACAAAGGAAGTCAGGTAGACCTTCGTCGGGAAATTACCTACGGCATTACGAAAATACTTTTAAATGTAATGATGTACGGAGGAAGTCTGAAAGATGTGGTTCAGAGTTCTTATCTGCTGTCGCTTCCTGAATGGTATATCAAAGGGCTTGCAGCTTATGTAGCATATGGGAATAGCCCCTATATGAACTCCTATGCGAGAGAGGCCTTAGAGCGAAAGAAATTTAAAGTTCCCGCTGCTTTGACAGGGAGGGAAGCTGAAATTGCAGGGCATGCGATATGGAATTACATAGTTGAAAAATATGGTCTTTACACTGTTCCCAATCTTCTAAATTTAACAAGGATTGTGCGAAATGAAGAAGCGGCTATTGAAAGCACACTGGGGATTCCTTATTCCATTTTTTTAGCTGAGTTCAGAGGATTTTACCTTGGTATTAATAATAACCTGAAAAAGTTTTATCAAATGCCTCAGGAAGCGAATTATTTGAAGTTAAAATCCACCAAAAAGAATGCGCTAAGTGCGGTAAAAGTAAATGCCAAGGGAAACAGGATTGCCTTTGTGAAGTTTCAGGATGGCAAGTATAAACTGTTTACTGTGGAAACAACGGACATGGGCAAAAAGGTGACCAAAACAATACAAAGAGGTGGCGTCAGAAGTGCTCAGCGTGATTTTGATATGCACAATCCTGTGTTTGCATGGAAATCAGATGATGAACTGGCCTATATTTATACCAAAAGTGATAAGACGTATCTGGAGATCCGCAATCTGAAAACCGGAGACAAGGTAAAAAAGAAGTTAACCTACTTCAAACATGTGTTTGATTTCGCTTTTTCAGAAGATGGTACCGCTATCGTGCTCAGTGCAGACAAGGATGGGCAAACGGACTTGTTTTTAATGGACAATGCCAGGGGAGGTATGAAACAAATTACCAACGATATTTTTGATGATCTTTCACCTTCGTTTTATGGCTCAACCAGGGAAATAATCTTTGCTTCGAATAGAAGTTCGGATACCCTGATACTTCCCAAAAAAGAAATTTATAAGCCTCTTGATCAGTATTCTCTATTCCGGTATAACGGAACAAGCAGGCTGGAGCGCCTTACTCAGGATATCAATGTTGTTCAGCCGGTGTATGTTAAATCTGCGAATTCGGTTTTATTTATTTCTGACGACGACAAGCTGGATAATTTATACAGTCTGAATCTGAAAGATAAAAGTGTGTCCAGAAAAACGGCATTTCTATTTAATGTTAATACGTTCGATATTTCAGCGACGAATCAAAATCTGGTTACGATCAACAGGGTAGAAGGAAAAGAAAGGGCTTATTTTTTCCCTCATTATAATCTTGATTCTGTCTTTACACAGTTTAAAGAGGGGATTCCTTCAGATATAGGAACTACCGAGGATGAAAAAATAAGAAAATCTGAAAAGCAGGAATTTGAATTCAACTCAAAAGAAAAGGTAAAGGAGAAAGAGATCAATCTGGATGATTTCATGTTTGAATCGGAATTAAAAGACACAGTTCATCAGAACCAGGAGGCTGGCACTCCTTTGACTGCTCTACCTGCAGATACTGTTGCCAATAAAAATCAGCTACAGAAAAAAACATCGTTTCTCGGACCTTATCCATACCGGAACTTTTTCGGCATTGATAATGTCATCTCCACTATATTAATCGATCCTCTAAGGGGCCTGGGGATTTTGCTGGAAGGCCAGATGTCGGATATTTTAGGAAACCACCGTATAAATGTAGGGGCTTTTGGTGTGGCGGATTTAAAAACCAATAACATTTTCGGAGAATATATATATCTGAAGAAAAGGGTTGATCTCAAAGCCAGGTATGACAGGAAAAACCTGTTTGCCTCTAATGAGTCTACCTCTTCACAGGTGTATGCAATGAATAAGCTAACCTTTACAGCATCCTATCCATTTTCAGTTTACTCGAGACTTAGCATTAGCCCATTTGCAGCTTTTACCCGAAGATCAGTAACAGAGATGTCTACCAGAGATATTACCAAGAGTTATGAAGGCTTAAATGCAAGTTTTGTGTTTGATAATACCATAAAGCTTGGGTTGAATATGATTGAAGGAACACGCTTTATAATAAGTGCAGAACAGTATTGGGCGAATGGCTCCCCTGCCAGCAATTTTGGTAAGATTAACCTGGATTTGAGACGCTATCAAAGAATTTATAAAGAAATAGTGCTGGCGGCCAGGATAGCGGGAGGTGCCTTTACGGGCAATGCCAAGAAAAACTTCTTACTTGGGGGAATGGATAATTGGCTGTTTAATTCAACAGACAATTCTGCTCCCAATAGTCCTTTAGCGATTTCTCAATTTAGAGACAATTCTGATTTGCTCTTTATAGAGTATGCAATGCCCATGCGAGGTTTTGTTTACAACACCCAGTTTGGCTCTCGTTATGTATTGATGAATGCTGAATTTCGTATCCCCTTCAGAGCGTTATACAGACAACCCATTTCTTCATCCTTTTTACGGAATTTCCAGCTTGTAGCATTCACCGATGCAGGATCAGCCTGGACAGGAGATACACCGTTTAGTAAGAATAATAGTATAAATACTACCGTTGCCGGCGGTAAAGGAAATCCGTTTACTGCTCAGGTTCGAAATTATGTAAACCCGTTTTTGGTTGGGTATGGAATTGGAGCAAGGACCTTATTGTTGGGGTATTATGTAAAGGCAGATGTGGCCTGGGGAATTAAAAATAATATAGTGCAGTCTCCCATGTTCTATTTTACCTTTGGTTATGATTTTTAATGGTTACAGCCTTGGGGCAAAGAAAAATTGATATAGCTGTACAGAAATTTGCCTTTTGGGTAATTAGCTGAAAGTGAACTGATTGTAATTTTTCTTTGTCTGAATATGTCGATTTTATTCCTATTTTTAGGGTTGCCCTGAATGCCTTTGTTGGTAAGGAATTCAGGTTTTCCACAACCTGTAGCTCTTTTCCTACGTATGTTTCCACTTTTAGTGTACCTGTACACCCTGTAAACATTGACTATTGAAAAGAAAAAGTTATCAACATTTTAGTATATTTTTGTGTAAAACTATTGTACAATACTGGAATTCATATAATTTTGAGATAAGATTTTAAACACAGTTAAATTTTTAAAAAAATGAACAAAGCAGAATTAATCGACGCAATCGCAGCTGAGTCAAAATTAACTAAAGCGGATTCAAAAAGAGCATTAGATGCATTTTTAAATGCAGCTTCAAAAGCGTTAAAAAAAGGAGATAAAGTTATCATCATTGGATTTGGTACTTTCTCTGTAGCTAAGAGAGCAGCAAGAACTGGTAGAAACCCTCAAACTGGTAAAACTATCCAGATCAAAGCTAAGAAAGTAGTTAAATTCAAAGCAGGTGCTGAGCTGGCTAAAAAAGTAAAATAATTACTTAACAAGTCGGTTCAGAACAAAAAAAGTTATTTTAAACTGAAATAAAAAAGGGCTCCAATTGAGAGCCCTTTTTTATTTATTTAATCTTAAATTCTTTCTTTACTGCGTCTACGTAATCCAGTTTTTCCCAGGTAAAGAATTCAACGTTTTTCTTTACGATTTTTCTGGTTTCTGTTTTTTTCTTGCCATCGTCTTTTACCTCGACATAAGAAAGCTCTACCTCTTTGGTAAAAGGTTCTCTACCCATGTGGCCATAGGCTGCTGTTTCAGAGAAAATAGGGTTTTTGAGGCCTAGTCTTTCTACGATTGCTTTAGGTCTCATATCAAAGATGTTTAACACTTTTGATGCGATCTGTGCATCTGACATGTTCACCTTGGCAGTGCCGTAGGTATTTACGGTTAATGAAACTGGTTTTGAAACACCAATAGCATAGGCTACCTGTACAAGAATTTCTTCTGCGACGCCTGCAGCTACTAAGTTTTTAGCAATGTGTCTTGCAGCGTATGCAGCACTTCTGTCCACTTTAGAAGAATCTTTACCAGAGAAAGCACCTCCTCCGTGAGCTCCTTTTCCTCCATAAGTGTCTACTATAATTTTTCTACCTGTTAAACCTGAATCTCCGTGTGGCCCGCCAATTACGAATTTCCCTGTTGGGTTAATGTGGAAGATCGTTTTGCTGTCGATTAGTTTTTTAGGAATGACAGATGGTATTACTTCATTGATCATGTCGTTTTTGATCGCTTTCAGCATATCTGCATCTTTCCCGAATTCATCGTGTTGGGTGGATATTACAATGGTATGTACTCTTTTAGGTTTTCCATTGTCTCCATATTCAATGGTTACCTGAGATTTGGCATCAGGGCGAAGGTAGGTCATTTTCTTACCCTTCTTTCTAATTTCAGCCAGTTTTTTAACCAGTCTGTGAGAGAATGCCAGGGCCATAGGCATGTATTCAGGAGTTTCTGTCGTAGCATAGCCAAACATCATTCCCTGATCTCCTGCTCCCTGATCTTTGTCAAGCCCTTCACCCTCATTTACACCCTGGGCGATATCAGGAGATTGCTGATGAAGTGCAGTCAGGATACCACAAGAATCTGCTTCAAACATGTACTCGGCCTTGGTATAGCCGATTTTTTTAATAGTATCTCTGATAATTGTTTGAGTATCAATAGTAGCTTTAGTTGTAACTTCACCGGCAACTACAACCAGTCCCGTAGTAACCATTGTTTCGCATGCAACTCTTGAATTAGGGTCCTGAGCCAGGATGGCGTCAAGGATTGCATCTGAAATCTGATCAGCAACCTTATCAGGGTGACCTTCCGACACGGATTCTGAGGTAAATAGGTATGACATTATTTTTTCTGTTTTAATGATATCTTGTTTAATTATAGTTAATTATCAAAGTTAAAGTAAAATTACAATAAGAAAAAAACTAAATCAGTTTCTTCCATAAAATAGAAATACTGCTGGCTTTTTGTTAAGTTCCGGTATGTTTTTTTTCCAGTCAATAAGTTTTTTAGTCTGGATAAATTGATGGGGCCCTGTTATATCACAGGCGATGCATAGCTGTGTTTCAGGGTTGCCGATGGCAATAATTTCGTCTAAAAACTTATTATTTCTGTAAGGTGTTTCAATGATGATTTGAGTGGTATTTCTCTCCCAGGCTTCTTTCTCAAGCGCTTTAAAAGCCTTTGCCTTTTTTTCTTTATCTATTGGTAGATACCCTTTAAAACAGAAATTCTGACCATTGAAGCCGGAAGCCATTAAAGCCATGAAAATAGAGGAGGGGCCGGGTAGCGGTATGACTTCCCAGTTTCTTTTGTGTGCTATCGCTACTGCCATGGCTCCCGGATCAGCTATGCCGGGGCAACCGGCTTCAGATAATACACCTATATTTTTACCCACAGGTACGGCGTCAAATAGCTTGACTACTTCGTCTTTAGTGGTGTCTTTGTCAAGCTGATAAAAGATAATCTCATCTATTTTCCGCCCTGTTTTCAGCTCACTTATGTATCTCCTGGCGGTCTTTATATTTTCTGCAAAATAATAATCTGTCGTTTTAACAACTTCCACCACCGCCGGAGCCATCATCTGAAGGGCAGTTCCTTCTGCAAGTATAGAGGGGATCAGATAGATTTTAGGATTTTCGGACAACGGGATCGACATTGTAGTGTATATTTGTTAGTTGTTTTAAAAAGGTAATACAATGGGTGAATTTCAAGGATTAGGCAAAGGACTTATTATAGTTGGTATTCTTTTAATCATGATCGGACTGGTAGTTATATTTTTTGATAAGATACCACTTATTGGCAAACTCCCAGGTGATATTGCTATTAAAGGAAAGAACTGGTCATTTTATTTCCCCCTTGCATCAAGTATTTTGATTAGTGTTTTGGTTTCCTTTATTCTTTTTGTAATGAGGAAATTATTCTGAATCAAAATCAAGAATCATAGTTATAAATTCTGCAGGTTTTTCTGCATGGATCCAATGGCTGGCTCCCTCTATAGTTTTTATAGAAGAATTGGGAAAAATCTTTTTGATAATTGGTTCGTCAGTGTCTTTAATATAATCACTGTTCCCGCCTCGTATAAACAGGGCAGGTGTAGTAATTATCTCTGAGTCTTTAATGCCTGCACCGACAAACTCTATTTGCTGGGTAATAACACTAAGGTTTATTTTCCATTTAAATTGTCCGTTTTCGTCCCGACATAAATTTTTTAACAAAAACTGTCTGGTAGGCAGGTCTTTTATGTGAGCGGCCAACTGATTGTCTGCCTCTGTTCTGCTATGTATGGTATCAAGAGAAACGTTGTTTAAGCCCGCTAATATAGACTGATGGTGTGGTGCATAATAACGTGGAGAAATATCCGATACGACCAGTTTTCTAACCAGTTCAGGATATTTATGAGCGATTTTCATGGCGGTTTTCCCTCCCATGGAATGTCCAACGATCAGGGCATTAGGTATGGCATGGTCTTCCATGAACTCCCGGATGTCATCAGCCATGACATCATAATTCATCACATCACTCCATGGAGAATTTCCATGGTTTCGTTCGTCGACCACAAATACATGATATTTTTTGGCCAGTTCCTTGGCTACTGAATACAAATTGTCGGAAGAGCCAAATAATCCATGCAGCAGAATTAACGGGCTTCCCGAGCCTATTTCTTTGTAATGTAATTTCATTCTTTAGTTTAATTCTTTAAGATACATTTGGATGGTATTTTCGAGTCCATAATACAGCGCATCGCAAATCAGCGCATGTCCTATGGATACTTCGTCCAGGTTGGAAAGAGTATCTTTTAGGTATTTGAGATTATTCAGGTCGAGGTCGTGTCCTGCATTCAATCCTAGTCCCAAAGCAGCAGCCTTTTGTGCAGCAACAATATATTCAGCGATAGCTTTTGTTTTGTCGGTTAGGTACGTTTTCGCATACGGTTCCGTATACAGTTCGACCCTGTCAGCTCCTGCTTCGGCGGCTCCTTCTATCATTTGTTCCTGTGGATCTACAAAGATGCTTACCCGAATGCCACAGGCCTTAAAATCCTGAACAACCTCTTTCAAAAAGTCTATATATTTAATGGTATTCCACCCTGCATTACTGGTTATGGCTCCCGGAGGGTCAGGCACCAGTGTCACCTGATGAGGTTTAACTTCTTTTACAAGGTCAATAAATTTCCCTTCAGGATTGCCTTCAATATTAAATTCTGTTTTAATAACCTCTTTTAAAGCATAAACGTCCGCATATCTGATATGTCTTTCATCGGGTCTGGGGTGAACGGTTATCCCCTGGGCCCCAAAACGTTCACAATCCAACGCCACCTGGATCAGGTTAGGATTGTTTCCACCCCTGGAGTTTCTCAATGTGGCTATTTTATTTACATTTACACTTAAACGGGTCATTGTTTTTTCTTTATCTGAAAAATAATTTGACTATTTTTGATGACAAATAAATCCAATATTCTATTAAATTTCAAAAGATGAGTTTAAAAGAAACAATTGACGCTGATATAAAAGCAGCAATGCTTGCAAAGAACAAAGATGAATTGCGCGCATTGAGAGGAATAAAATCCCTGATATTGCTGGCTGAAACAGATAAAGGGGCTAATGGCGAAGTTTCTGCAGAAGCGGAAATTAAAATTTTGCAAAAAGCCGCAAAGCAGAGAAGAGAATCTGCCGAAGTTTATGCCGCTCAGGGGAGAAATGATCTAGAGAAAATTGAGCTCGATGAATTGGCTGTTATAGAGAGGTATCTGCCAAAGCAGCTTTCGGAAGAAGAAATTACCGCGAAACTTAAGGAAATAATTGCTCAGGTTGGAGCGAAAGGCCCTGGAGACATGGGTAAGGTTATGGGCGCTGCTACTAAGGCATTTGCAGGAACAGCGGATAATAAGGTCGTTTCAGCACTGGTTAAGTCATTGTTGAATCAATAAGGTAATAGAGTGGAAATCTTTGATATAATAGTTATTCTGATTCTGGGTCTTGGCGGGTATGCCGGATACAAAAAAGGTTTGTTGCTGGAATTGGTGACTTTTTTTGCTTTCATTATAGCAGTTTTGTCCGCCTTTAAACTGCTAAAAGAAGGCATGGTCTGGATGACTCCTTATATGAAAGATTTCCCTCAGCTGCTTCCTTATGTTACCTTTATAATCATTTTTGTATTAGTTTTTGTTGGTATTTATTTTTTCGGAAGGTTTCTGAAGTCAATCTTGGATTATACCATTCTCGGCGTATTTGATAAGGCGGCAGGAGCTATTATGGGAGTCTTTAAAACGACTTTTATGATTAGCCTTTTTATATGGTTAACCAGTGCTGCAAAGCTGGAATTTATATCAAGCTACGGACAGAAAGCCTTTTTTTATCCTATCCTGATATCGTTCGCTCCCAATACCATTCAGTTTGTTAGTTATGTCATACCTTTTCAGGATATTTTTCCTGCATTAAAAAAAATACTTGAGAACCAGGCCGCTTGATTGTACTGATCGACAATTTTGATTCTTATACCTATAACCTTCTTCACCTATTTCAAAAGCAGGGGGTGGCATGCACATGCATCCGAATAGATCAGATAAAAGATTTGGCTCAACTCAATGCTTTTTCCGGGATTGTCCTTTCTCCTGGCCCTGGTAATCCTAAAGAGCAGCCTTTACTTTTATCCATAATTAAGCATTACTGGAAAACAAAGCCACTATTGGGTATTTGTCTCGGGCATCAGGCCATTGGGTACCACTTTGGTGCTGAAATTAAAAGAATGGAAAAGCCTATGCATGGCAAAATTTCATCCGTAAAAGTATTGAACAGGGATCGGATTTTTGAGGACGTAAAGGAAGAGTTTAAGGTAGTGCGCTATCACTCTCTGATTCTGGAAAAAATACCACCGGTTCTAACTGTTTTGGCAGAAACCAATCATAAGGAAATTATGCTTATAAAGCACAATTCCCTTCCGATTTATGGTATTCAGTTCCATCCTGAGGCAGTTTTATCAGAATTTGGTGAAAAAATTATTCAAAACTGGCTCAGTTTATTCGTTTTGATAAAGTAATATTTCAAACTTTGTTTTAATTTGCACGTTAATAAAATTATATCTTCACATCATGACTTTTACAGTTAAGCAAGAAAAAGAATTTAAATATATTGATGAAGGTAAAGGCGAGGTTCTTTTACTGCTACATGGACTTTTTGGTGCATTAAGCAATTGGGAAGGAGTAGTTAAAGAGTTTACTTCAAACTACAGAGTTATAATTCCTTTAATGCCTATCTATGAAATGCCTGTTAGGTCTGCAAGTGTTGAAGGTTTGGTTACTTTTATTGAGAAGTTTGTCAATTTCAAACAGTTGACAGATCTTACCCTTTTGGGAAATTCACTGGGGGGGCATGTTGGACTGGACTATACGTTAAAAAACGCATCAAAGGTTAAGCGTCTGGTATTGACAGGAAGTTCGGGTCTTTTTGAGAATGGAATGGGCGGTTCTTACCCCAAAAGAGGAAGTTATGAATATGTGAAGGAAAGAGTGGAATATACGTTCTACGATCCTGCAACAGCAACGGAGGAACTTATAAAAGAGGTATTTGAAATTACCAAGAGTATCCCCAAATGTATGAATATTGTGGCATTGGCAAAATCAGCTCAAAGACACAATATGGCCAAGGACGTACCAAATATTAAAATACCAACGTTATTAATATGGGGGTTAAACGATACAATAACCCCACCATTTGTGGCTCATGAATTTAACCGATTAATTAAGAATTCAGAGTTGCGATTTATCGATAAATGCGGACATGCTCCAATGATGGAAAATCCTGAAAAGTTTAATGCTTTTGTTCACAAATTCCTGGAGTCTACTGTATGATTGCCGAAGAACTTATAAACCAAATGATTCCTCCGTTAAAGGTTTCAGATTCAGCAGAGAAAGCAAAGAAGTGGATGGAGGAGTTTCGGCTGACGCAACTACCTGTTATTGATAATAATAGTTTTTTGGGCGTTCTCGAAGAGCAGGCTCTTTATGAAAATAAAGACTTTTCCGGTCCAATTTCCAATATCAGACTTGTTAATAAAGATCTGGTAGTAAAACCTACTTCGCATTTTTACGATGTTATAAAACTGGCATCTAAAAATAACCTGCAAATAGTGCCAGTTGTAAACGACGATTCAAAATTTGTCGGGGTAATCTCTGTCAACGAAACTTCCTTTGCCATTGCTCAAATGTTTGCAACACAGGGGCCGGGAGGGATAATCGTGCTTTCCATGCAGGACAAGGATTATTCCCTGTCTCAGATAAGCAGGCTGGTAGAAGCCAACGATGCTAAAATATTAAGTGCGTTTGTTACGAACGACGAACTTGATCCAAGTAAAATTAAACTCACCCTTAAGTTAAACAGAACAGATCTTACAAGAATTATAGCGACCTTTGAAAGGTATGATTATAAAATAATTGCTAATTTTCAGGAAAATGAACTTACAAGTCATGACAAGGAAAGACTTGATTTACTTTTTAAGTATCTGAATATCTAAATGAAAATTGCAATTCACGGCAGAACTTTCAATAGTGAAGCTATTCCCTATATTCAGGAACTGTTCGATAATCTGAAATTAAGAGAGGCGGACATTCTGGTTTATAAGCATTTTGCCACATTTCTAGACAAGTCCGGTATCCGCTATGATGCACAACTTTATAGTTGTGGAATTGAATTGGAGGGTGCGGATTTTTTATTTAGTATAGGTGGAGATGGTACTTTTCTGGAGTCTGTAACCTTTGCAGGACCTCAGTATATACCTCTTCTGGGAATTAATACTGGCCGACTGGGTTTTTTGGCAACTACCCCTCAGGAAAAAATTCAGGAGGCAATAGCGTCTATTTACAATCATTCCTACAATTTTGAAGAAAGGACACTGATTCATGTTGACTCAGATGTCGACCTGTTCAATGGGGTAAATTTTGCGTTGAACGAGTTTGCGATCTTGAAAAGAGATACTTCTTCCATGATTGTTGTGCATACTTATATCAATGGAGAATATTTAAATTCCTACTGGGCGGACGGATTAATTGTTGCAACACCAACAGGCTCTACCGGTTATTCTCTCAGTTGCGGGGGACCTTTAGTTATGCCAAGTACAAACAATTTTATACTCTCCCCGGTTAGTCCACATAATCTAAATGTGCGCCCCATGATCGTTCCGGATAGTAGTGTTCTTTCTTTTGAAATCGAAGCCAGAAATAAAAATTTTCTGATTTCCCTTGATTCAAGATCCAAATCTGTACCTGTGAAAACCAAGCTTACAGTGAGGAGAGAAAAATTTAAGGCAAAAATTGTTGAATTAGAAGGATATAATTATTTTCAGACACTTAGGAATAAACTCAATTGGGGTTTGGATTTAAGGAATTAATTTTTTTATTTTATTAAGAAAAATTTGACTTTAATTGTTACCTTAGCGTAATAATCAAATTAGTTTCGTTTCTTGCAAGAAATTTGGTGAGTGTAAACTCTTATAGGATATGAAAAAGTTATCACAATTAGGACTTTTGTTATTTTTAATTTCCTTTTTCGCGGAATCTTCTTTTGCTCAGGAATTCAATAAGAAAAACCGTTATTATAGCGTGGGGGTAACACTTAACGCAATGAACTATGTAGGGGAATTGGATCCGGGGCCGAGCTTTGTAAGACCAGGTTTAAAACTTACAAGGCCTAATTTTGGAGTTGAAGCACTCGCTAGGTTATATCCCAGAGTTTCCGTAAGAGGTGCGGTTTCTTATGGAAGAATAAAAGGTAGCGATGACAAAAGTGCCAACTATTCTGATAAAAACCTTTTCAGAAGAGCCAGAAACCTTTCAATGCGTAATGATATATTGGAGGTAAAAGTGGATGCGGTTATAGATCTGATTGGCCATAGAGGAAAATATGTAAGACGCGCAGACATCACTCCATATGGATTTATAGGACTGGCCTATTTCCATCATAACCCAAAAGCTCAAAGTCCTGACGCTTTTGGTGGAAAATATGTAGCGCTACAACCACTGCAAACAGAAGGAAAATCCTACTCATTAAATCAGATTGCAATTCCATTTGGTATCGGCGTAAGGTATAAATTATCCAAACAGTTAGATCTTGCCTTTGAATTAGGTTGGAGATATACCTTTACAGATTATCTGGATGATGTAAGTGGTAACTATGTGTATAAGGGAGATCCGGAAACAGAGCTTGCGGCAGCGATGGCAAACAGAACACTTGAAGGAGGCATAGACAGAGATCCCCAATTGTTTGCAAGACTGGCAGCAGAAGAAAGATTGCAGTATGATACAAATGGAAAACTAGTTGGGATCAGGGGGGTATCTAATGTTGGTGATCAAAGAGGTGATAAAAATAAAGACTGGTATATAGTAACAGGATTCCACCTGACTTACATTATTCCTCCGAAAATCGTTTGTCCAAAGTTTAGATAAAAATTAAAACATTGAACAGGAAAAATATTAGAATAGCAGGAAGGTTTCTTTCTGCTATTTTTCTCTTTTTAGGCGTTTCAGTTGCTACTGTTAATGCTCAGGTGCATGAAGTAGGGCTGGGGCTCGGTGGATATAACTATACCGGCGAACTGGCCAGAAAGTTTAATCCTCTGTTTTATCGCCCGGGAGCAGAAGTTTTTTACAGGCTAAATTTAAGTCCAACCGTTGCGTTAAGAGGAGCATTTAGCTTTGGAAGTATATATGGTTCTGAGGCTAAGGCAAAAGACCCGGTGAAGCGGTACCGGGGTGGTGAATTTAAAAATGGAATCACAGAATTCGCTGCAACGTTTGAATACAATTTTTTTAATTGGAGGGCTCCTAAAGATTCAAGAAAAGCTCAAAGTACTTCAAGATTTACTCCTTACTTTACCGCAGGGATTGCATTATTTAACACACAAAAGGATCTTGGTACAGGGAATCAATTCCTCGATGTCGGTATTCCGGTTGGCCTGGGTTTTAAATATCAGTTAACGGAGTATTGGAACCTGGGAGGAGAGTTTGTCGCAAGGAAAACATTCACGGATCATTTGGACGGAGTAAGCGAGGGTACTTACAACTACCGTCGAACTGGGGATGTTTTAAGAACCGACTGGTATTATTACACCGGAATAACTCTAAGTTATACTTTTTACAGTGTAAAATGCCCATCGATTTATCATAAATAAGTAATTCACTTTTCAAAAGCAGAATCATTTTGTACCTTTGGCTTTCTCATTGGGCCAAAGGTAGATGAACTTAATTGAACAAATTGATAAGACCAAAATTCCGGCACATATTGCTATCATCATGGATGGAAATGGCAGATGGGCTAAGAAGAAAGGGGCAATAAGCAGAATTTTCGGTCATAAAAGCGCTATTACTTCTGTACGGGAAACTACAGAAGCCTGTGCAAAAATTGGCGTTAAGTACCTCACATTGTATGCATTTTCGACTGAAAACTGGAACCGGCCCAAGGAAGAGGTGGATGCGCTTATGCAACTTTTAGTCTCAACGATTAAAAGTGAAGTAAAGCAGCTAAATAAAAATAATATTCGCCTTGCCACGATTGGAAATTTTCAGGACCTGCCTGTGTCCTGTCAAAAGGAGCTGACTGAAGCAATTAATCTTACTAAAAGCAATACCGGACTTACTCTTACGTTAGCTCTGAGTTACAGTGGAAGGTGGGATATATTACAAGCCACCAGAAAGCTGTTGGAAAAGGTGGAGCGAAACGAATTAAAATCTCATGAACTTACTGTGGAGATGATTTCCGAATGTATATCAACTGCAGGAATGCCAGATCCTGAACTGGTAATCAGAACCAGTGGAGAGTTCAGAGTGAGTAATTTTCTGCTATGGCAAATTGCCTATTCAGAATTTTATATCACAGATATACTATGGCCCGACTTCAGAGAGGCCGATTTATATAATGCAGTACTTTCTTTTCAAAAGAGAGAAAGAAGATTTGGTATGATCAGCGAACAACTGAAACAAGTTTGATGAAAAGATTTTTTTTAATTGCCTTAATAAGTGTCCTATTTCCTATTTCGGTTCTGCTAGCCCAACCAATTAAAAGGGAGTACATAAATCCAAGTTATACTAACCCCGAACAATATATTATCGGAGGAATTACCGTGAGCGGAGTACAGTTTCTGGACCCTCAGGCGGTGATTGCCATTACCGGTTTGAAAACCGGAGATCCAATAACAATTCCGGGGGATGATATTACCAATGCCATTAAGAAACTCTGGGATCAGGGGTTAATTGGTGATGTGGAGGTTTCTGTTCAGAATCTCGAAGGAAGAAAAATCTTCCTTGACTTTAAATTAAAAGAGAGGGCCAGGCTTTCTCGTTTTGTGTTTAAAGGGGTAAAGAAAAATGATGAAAAAGATCTTAGCGAAAAAATTGGCATTTCCAAAGGGAAAATTGTCAACGATGCTATGATTAAAAATGCCCAGAAAAAAGTTAAAGACTATTATCTTGATAAAGGATTTCTGAATGCAGAGGTGACAGTAACTCAGGTGAAAGATACCGTAGTGCCCAATAGTGTCATCCTGAAAATTAATGTCGATAGAAAGCGCAAGGTTAGAATCCGCAACATAATCATTGAAGGGAATGAAGCCTTTAAGGATAAGAAGTTGAAAAAGAAGATGAAGAAAACCAAAGAAAAGCGCTGGTATAAGATTTTTACAACTTCAAAACTTCTGAAAAAGGAATTTGAGCAGGATAAGGAGAATATAATTGATTATTACAACACTCATGGTTATAGAGATGCTGAGATTACATTCGATACGATCTACAAAAATGACCATAAGTCCGTCAACATTAAAATGACTGTTGACGAGGGTAAAAAGTACTACTTTGGTAATATTACCTGGACTGGAAACTTTATCTACGATGATAAAACGCTAAGTAGAATCTTAGCGATTAACAAAGGCGATGTGTACAACATGGCCAACCTTCAGAAAAGGTTGAATTATAATCCTAGCGGAGCAGACATAAGCTCGCTGTACCTGGATGACGGGTACCTGTTTTTTAGTGTTGATCCTGTTGAAGTACTTATAAATGGAGATTCAATCGATATTGAAATGCGTATTTATGAAGGACCACAGGCTACTATCAAAAATGTAACTGTATCCGGAAATACCAAAACACACGATCATGTAATTTTACGTGAAATCAGAACCTATCCGGGGCAGAAATTCAGCAGGGCTGACCTTATCAGATCTCAGAGGGAAATTGGTCAGTTAGGTTATTTTAATGCAGAAACCATTGGTATTAACCCAATACCAAATCCACAGGAAGGTACTGTTGATATTCATTATACTGTAGAAGAAAAACCAAGTGATCAGATTGAGCTTTCCGGAGGTTGGGGAGGTTACTTCGGGTTCGTTGGTACATTAGGGTTGGTATTTAATAATTTCTCAGCCAGAAATATCTCAAAGCCCAAAACATGGAGTCCGCTGCCTTCCGGTGATGGTCAACGATTAGCACTGCGTGTACAGGCTAATGGACGGAGATATCAAACCTACTCACTTTCCTTTACGGAACCTTGGTTGGGAGGAAGAAGACCGCAGTCCTTCTCTGTTAGTTTGTCTAGATCTGTTCAGAATTTATATAACAACAGCACAGGGAAATTTAATGCAGGACACTTGTATGTTACGGCAGCAACTGTAAGCTTGGGAAGGGAGTTAAGGTGGCCGGACGATTACTTCTCATTAAGCAACTCCCTTTCTTTTGTGAGGTACGATTTGGACAGATTTGAATCTATATATGGAGTAGGGGTAGGATTTACAACAGGTTATGCGAATAACTTCTCTTTCATTACTTCGATATCGAGAAACAGCGTTAACGATTTTACTTTCCCAACAGGTGGGTCAAGTCTAAATTTGACGGTTACAGCTACTCCGCCTTATTCGTTATTTAATAATGTAGATTACGAGAATCCGAATCTTTCGTCTCAGGCAAGATACAGATGGGTAGAATTCCATAAATGGATGGTTGACCAGTCATGGTTTGTGCCAATTGTGCCTCCAAGAAAACCAGGAGGACGTAGCCTTGTTCTGAATCTCAGAGCACACCTTGGATTTATAGGTTCTTACAAAAGAGCTACAGGAATTGGACCTTTTGAAAGGTTTATCATGGGAGGATCCGGTATCACAGGATTTAACTTCCTGTTAGGCTCAGACATTATAGGCTTAAGAGGTTATGAGGATAACGTTATTAAACCGGTAGCACAAGGTGGAACGATTTTTGACAAGTTTGTTGCAGAACTCAGATATCCTGTAAATTTAAGTCCGGCATTGTCGGTGTTCGTTTTAGGGTTCTTTGAGGGAGGAAACAACTGGGACAATTTCAAAGACTTCAATCCGTTTAAGGTCTACAGATCAGCAGGGGTTGGTACAAGAATTTTCATGCCGGCATTTGGTATGATTGGGCTTGACTGGGGATATGGTTTCGATCCAGTACCGGGATTAAACAAAGGAAGTAAAGTTACTTTTACAATCGGACAACAAATCCGCTAATACCATGAGGACTTTAGTATCGCTATTTTTACTTTGCCTGATCACTTTCAGTGCAACGGCACAAAAGTTTGGCTATATTGATAGTGACTATATTCTGAAGAAATTACCAGAATATGCAAAAGCGGAAAAGGAATTAAACATGCTCTCTGCAAAGTGGCAGGCGGAAATTGAGAAGATGAAAAAAGAGTATGAAAAAATGCAGGCGGATTATAAAGCAGAAGAAATTCTGCTTACAGAGGATATGAAAAAAGAACGTCTGGATACCTTGGCAGGACGTGAAAAGGCGATTAAAGAGTATCAGAAAAAAATCTTCGGGTTCGAAGGAATGATTTTTCTGAAACGTCAGGAGTTGATGAAGCCTGTTCAGGACAAGGTTTTTGAAGCCGTGGAAAAAGTTGCGAAAGCCAAAAGTCTTCAGATTATCTTTGACAAATCAGGGGATCTTGTAATGGTATATACCAACCCTATTCATGACTATACAGATTATGTCCTTGAAGAATTAGGGCTGGGAGATCCTAATGATACCGTGGAAAAATAAGCTTAAATAAAATTTTCTATTATATTTACATCATGAAAACAAAACTATTCGTTACTGCATTTTTGATGCTTTTTGCTGGGAATTTTTTTGCCAGTGCTCAATCAAATTTGAAAATAGGTTATACTAACCTTGATTATATATTAGGTCTGTTGCCTGAAGCCAAAAGAATTGAATCAGAGCTAAAGGATTATGAAAAACAACTTCAGGCTCAATTACAAAGTAAGTACAATGAGTACGAGAAAAAGCTTCAGGATTATCAGAAAGGGGTACAGGCGAACCTGTTTACCGATCTTATAAAAGAAGACAAAGAAAAAGAATTGATGAATATGCAGAACTCCATCAAACAATTTGAGGAGAATGCGCAAAACAGCCTTCAAAAGAAGCAGGTATCACTTTTGGAACCTGTGCTTGAAAAGATTCAAAAGGCAATTGATCAGGTAGCTGAAGAAAATAATTACTCTTACATATTTAGTACGCATGCGGATTATGGTGGATCTGCCATTATCCTATATGCAAAGAGTAAGGACGAAAACATTTCTGACCTGGTACTTAAAAAATTAGGCGTTACGCCTCCTGCTCAGGGGACATCTGATAACTCTGGTGCAGGAACAGGAAACACAGGAACTACTGCACCTGCTGCACCTGCTGAATCTAAGCCTGCAGGATCAGGAGCTCCGGTTAAAAAGAAATAAATATTCTGAATTGAAAAGTAAAAGCCTCCTTCGTGAGGCTTTTTTTATTGCTTATTCGTTTTGTAGCAAAAGTCTATCATCCAAAGTTTATATGAAAAGACCTGACTATCTAAAAAATGGGGATGTTATCGGTATTGTAGCCACAGCCAAAAACTTTCTTCCTGAAGAACTTGATGCCGGGATTGAAATAATTAAGAGCTGGGGTTTAAAGGTAAAGGTGGGTAGATATTGTTATAACCATTATAATCAGTTTGCTGGTACAGATGCTGAACGGTATTCTGATTTGCAGAAGTTTATTGACGATAAAGATATCAAAGCGATCATTTGTGCCAGAGGGGGATATGGTACATCCAGAATTATTGATATGGTTGATTTTAGTGCTTTTGAAACGCATCCCAAGTGGGTGGCAGGATTTAGCGATGTAACTGTTTTGCTGGCACATTTAAATGCTTTGGGATATCAGTCTATCCATTCTAGCATGCCCGTCGTTTTTGGAAGAAATCAGAATCGTTTTTCTATTGAGACATTAAGAAACACTTTGTTGGGGAGGTTACAGTCTTTTCAATTTCCATCGCACCCTTTAAATCGGAAAGGAAAAGCAGAAGGGCAACTGGTGGGTGGTAATTTATCCATTTTAATTTCCGTATTGGGTACTGCTTCGGATATTTCGACCAGGGGTAAAATTCTTTTTATAGAAGATGTAGGAGAAAACCTTTATCGTATAGACAGGATGATGGTGCAATTAAAAAGGGCCGGAAAATTAGATAATTTAAAAGGGCTTATTGTTGGGCATTTTAGCGACCTGTCGGATAATGAGGTGCCCTTTGGAAAATCTGCTTTTGAAATAATCGCCGATGCTGTAAAAGAGTATAATTACCCTGTCGGATTTAACTTTCCGGCAGGGCATGAAGCTGATAACAGAGCTTTTATACTTGGAGCCTCATACAGCATAAGTGTTGAGGCTGATGACACTACGATGGTTTATTTGAATTCAGATAGTTCGGATTATTCTTCATAAACAGTCTGAAGAACGGTCTGGCCAACAGCATTCAGCGTTGCTTTATCGATAACATCCATATTGTCGTTGTGTGTGTGCCAGTAACTACCAAAATAATTGCCATCCGAATCGTCGTATTCAATGATATCAATCATTGGTATTTTTGCAAGCTGATTAACATAAAGGTGGTCGTCGGTTATTTGAGCCGTTTGTTGGTATATGAAATACTTTCCGAACCCTAACTTGTTAGCAATATCCCAAACCTTTTTCACAACTGTAGGGGCATATTTCATAGACGTGCCTTCCATGCCAAATTTGGCATCTTTGCCACCAACCATGTCAAGCAGAATACCAAAGTAAGCGGTATAGGAGCCTTTGTTTTTGGACCAGTATTGAGATCCCAGACACCAGGAATCATACTGCTGAGGTCCCTGGTAGAAATCAGGTTGTCCGTAATCTTCTCCGTCAAACAGAATAATATCCACTCCTACATTAGGCCTTTTATTTTCATGAAGCAATCGGGCGATTTCTATTAATATGCCTACGCCACTTGCCCCGTCGTTCGCTCCCAGAATGGGATCTCGGGGATTTACGGAATCCTGATCTGCAAATGGTCTGGAATCCCAATGAGAAGCAAGTAGAATTCTTTTGGGGGCATCCAGGTTGAAGGATGCTTTAATGTTTTTCAGGTTTAACATTTTGCCATCGAACGCTTTGGCCTGAAACTCCTGCACGGTTACAGTGTCGGCAAAAGATTTAAGTTTGGCTATAAGATAAGAGCCACATTTCTGGTGGGCGGGTGTATTGGGCACTCTGGGCCCAAAAGCTACCTGTTGTTCGACATATTTATAAGCAGAGTCACTGTTAAACAGAGGCGCCGGTACCATTGGCTTAGACGCTTCTGTTGTTGTTTGTGTTTCCTGTTTTGGCTTATCTTCTCCACAGGAGAATAGAATCAATAAGGAGAGTCCTGTAATGATTACTCTGAAAAAATTATTCTTCATATGCCCAATCTATAGAATTTTTTGAATCTCTGATTACAAGACCAGCTTCTTTAAAATATTTCCTTATTTTATCAACCTTGACATAATCCTTGACAGCTTTAGCCTCCTTGTAGAATTCAAGTAAGCCGTCTATTAATGGACCGTTTTCATAAAGGCCTTCTTCCACAAGTCCAAGAATGTTTTCTGTGATGTTAATAAAGGTGTTTTTAACCTTATCTAAGGTTTCTCCCGTAATCTGATGGATGTTCAGGCTGCCGGTTTGAAACCCGTTTACTTTTTTTAGCAGATTAAACAAACTTGCAATGGTAACTGCGGTATTAAAATCATCATTTAATCCTTCAAAACAGGAGTCAGAAAGCTTTTGAAGCTCGCTGTCCAAAGCTTCATTAACAGGCTCTTTCAGCTCAGGATTTTGGGTTAGCTTTTTTACAATGTTCAATCCATTAATAAGTTTTTTATACCCTTTCTGCGCTGCAATTAATGCCTCATTGGAAAAGTCTAAGGTAGATCTGTAATGAGCCTGAAGAATAAAGAAACGAATGGTCATCGGAGTATAAGCCTGCTTTAGCAGAGCATGTTTCCCTGAAAACAGTTCGTCCATCGTGATAAAGTTTCCTAAGGACTTGCCCATTTTCTGACCATTGATCGTGATCATGTTGTTGTGCATCCAGTATTTTGCCGGTTCTGCATGGTTTCCGGCTTTAGCCTGTGCAATTTCGCATTCATGGTGTGGGAACATTAAGTCCATTCCTCCACCGTGGATATCAAAGTGCTTTCCAAGATATTTGGTGCTCATGGCAGAGCATTCAATGTGCCAGCCCGGGAATCCCTCTCCCCAGGGAGAAGGCCACTTCATAATATGTTCGGGAGAGGCCTTTTTCCATAGTGCAAAATCGAGCGGATTGGCTTTGCCGGATCCGTCAAGCTCTCTGGTTCCTGTGATTAAATCATCGATTACCCGACCCGAAAGCTTTCCATAGTGATTGGATTGAGAATATTTTACTACATCAAAATAAACAGATCCGTCGACCACATAGCCAAAACCACTTTCTATAATTTTTTGAGTCAGCTCAATTTGTTCCATGATATGCCCCGTAGCATGAGGCTCGATGGAAGGAGACAAGACGTTCATCCTGTCCATAATCCTATGATAAGCATCGGTATAATACTGAACAACTTCCATGGGTTCCAGTTGTTCCAGTTTTGCCTTCTTGGCAATTTTATCTTCCCCTTCGTCTGCGTCGTTTTCAAGATGTCCTACATCGGTGATGTTTCGGACATATCTCACTTTATAACCTAAGAATTGGAGGTATCTGAAAACTATGTCAAATGTTATTGCTGCTCTTGAATGACCTAGGTGAGGATCCCCGTATACGGTAGGGCCACACACATACATACCTACATAAGGTGCATGGATGGGTTCAAATATTTCCTTCTCTCTGGAAAGGGTATTATAAATTTTTAACTCCTTATTCATTCTGCGAATTTAAGTAAAACGATTCTAATGGTTTGATAAAAATTAGTTTTCTATGCGAACAGTTGCGGAGATTGGAAAATGGTCTGATTCCATTACAGAATTATGGGTCTTAAAATCAAGAAATTTGATTTGTCTCGAAGCAAAAATATTGTCAATTCTTAAAAAGGAATAATTGCCCGAGTACGTAAAGCCAAAGCCATTCCCTTTTTCCTCAAATCCGTTCATTAAGTATTTTCTGAATTGTTCATATACATAGCTGTATGGAATGTCGTTAAAATCGCCGCAAACTATAACTGGATAAGGACTGCTGGCAATATGCTTCAGTACCTGTTTAAGCTGCTCACTTCGTTCAAGCGTGCCGGAGCGATATTTGTTCAACGTGGTAACTAAAAGGTTCTTTTCAACAGGAATCTCGGAAAAGAAATTCTTGTCTATATTCATTGATTGAAGGTGAAGATTATAGATGCGAACAATGTTTCCCTTATTCAAAAGGATATCTGCGAAAATTGCCTGGTTAAAAGTGCTGCTGTTAAAGGCGATTTCTCCCGAACGGACGATCTTATTTTTGGATAAAATGGCCAGCCCGATTTTTTGAGGAGGAATGTCGTAATAAGGGGCAATGTACCTGAAGGGAAATGTTTTGCTGAAAATTTTTTCTGTATGGAATTCTTTTATCCTATCATTAGAATAATATTCCTGAACGCATACAATCCTGGCATCAGTCTTTTGTATCCAGTCTATTGCGGATTCCCGGGATTGGCTTTCGGAAGGTTGACCTAAATTAAAAACCCTGACATTGTAACTTAGTATTTTGAGGGAATCATCCGAAATTTCAGCCCGGTTCCATTGATAGGTTCTGCCTGCGTATTTATATCCTGCAAAAAGAAATAAGAGCGCAAAGGCAATAGCTTTTAGAAAATTTCTCCTGAATGAAAGAGAAAAAATCAGAATTAAAATGATATTTAATACAACACATAGTGGTATAAAGAGAGGTAAAAAAATGATAAAATGAACCTTTTGAGGAGAAACTTCATTTGATAAATATATAAGCAAAATCCCCAGGAAAATTAACGCTGTTAAGATTAAATTTGCTGAAATACAAGAGTTTCTCACGGATTTAAGTTTCGCCCTACGAATTCTGTAAATAAAATTTAATTTTAGGTAATATTTTTTGAAAAAAAAGAATTTTGGTTAATTTTGCATTGTTCAAATTTAAGGATAAGCACGATTAAGAGGGGACATTGTCCCCTCTTTTATTTATAAATTGGTAATGAAGATAGAGGAGAAGTTACTGGCGATTGTAGAAAAACATCTTCCTGGTGATGATTTGTTTATCGTTGATTTAATAATTACAGGAAATTCGGGTAGACAAAAGATAAGCATCATTGTAGATGGTGATAAGGGAGTGGATATAGATACCTGCGCGCTGATCAGCAGAAAAGTGGGGGATGAGATCGAAGAGGGGAATATTATCAGTGCTGCCTATGTTCTGGAAGTATCCTCTCCTGGTATTGATCAGCCCTTGAAATTAAAGAGACAGTATTACAAAAATATAGGCAGAAAAATAAGTGTTACTATAGAAGACGGAAGTCAGATAAATGGTCTGCTGAAGGAAGTGAGCGATGATTCGATCATTCTGGATGCAGAGAAAAAAGAAAAAGGGTCAAAAAAAGTTACAATTGAAAGCCGTCAGATCGCTTTCACTGATATTAGGAAAACAAATGTTCTAGTTTCATTTAAATAAGGAAATGGAGAGTTCAATATTAATCGAGTCGTTCGCGGAATTTGCAAAATTTAAAAACATTGATCGTCCGACAATGATAAGGATTCTGGAAGATGTTTTCAGAACCATGATCAGAAAGAAATTTGTCACAGACGAAAACTTTGATGTTATTATCAATGTTGACAAAGGCGACCTGGAGATTTGGCGTATTCGCGAAATAGTTGACGATGAATTTGCGGAAGACAGTTTTGACTTTGATGAAAATAAACATATATCTCTTACAGATGCGAGAAAAATAGAGGCAGACTTTGAAGTAGGAGAAGAAGTTGCGGAAGAAGTGAAGCTGGTAGATTTTGGTAGAAGGTTAGTGATGACTGCCCGCCAAACCCTTATCCAGAAAATTAAAGATCTTGAAAAGGATATACTTTTTCAGAAATATAAGGAAATCGTTGGTGAAATCATCGTTGGCGAGGTATACCAGATCCTGAACAAAGAAGTACTTTTATTAGATTCAGAAGGAAACGAGCTGGTATTGCCACGAAGTGAGCAGATCCCAAAAGACAGATTTAGAAAAGGTGATACAGCAAGAGCTATTGTGCACCGTGTGGAGATGCACAATGGTAATCCAAAAATAATTTTGTCCAGAACATCTCCTGCTTTCCTTGAGAGATTGTTTGAAAGCGAAGTTCCAGAAGTTTACGACGGACTGATCTCAATTAAAAAGGTTGTAAGAGAGCCAGGCGAAAGAGCTAAGGTTGCGGTTGAATCTTATGACGACAGAATTGATCCGGTAGGAGCATGTGTGGGAATGAAAGGTTCCAGAATTCACAGCATTGTTCGTGAATTGGAGAATGAAAATATCGATGTTATTAACTTTACAGACAACCTGGAGCTTTACATTGCGAGAGCTTTAAGTCCTGCAAAAATTGGAAGTATTAAGATTGACAATGATGAAGGACGTGTTTCTGTATACTTAAAGCCAGATCAGGTCTCCCTGGCAATCGGTAAGGGAGGTCAGAATATTAAACTGGCAAGCAAACTGGTAGGTATGGAGATCGACGTGTTCCGTGAATTATCCGAGCAGGAAGAAGAAGATGTTGACCTGTCAGAGTTTAGCGACGAAATAGAATCCTGGATAATAGAAGAGTTAAAAAGAGTTGGTTTAGACACCGCAAAAAGTGTACTGGCTCTGAGCAAAGATGACCTTGTAAGAAGGACGGAGCTTGAAGAGGAAACGATTGAAGATGTTCTTAGTATTCTGAAACAAGAGTTCGAATAAAATTACTGTTACAATTATTATTATTACAATATTAGGTAATGACTGAAGAAAAAATGATGAGGCTAAGCCAGGTGGCAAGAAAACTGAATGTAGGGCTTTCTACAATTACAGAACACCTTGCTGCTAAAGGCTTTGAAATTGAAAATAATCCTAATTCAAAAATCACGCTTCAACAATTCAATCTGCTGATGAAAGAATTTGAATCTTCAGCACTTGATAAAAAAGAAGCGTCGGGTCTCACCATTGGAAAAAAACATTCTGACAATATCGTTATTGAGTCAGAAAATTTAGCTGAAAAAAGAGCTAAAGAAGAAGATGAAGAATTCTTCATTAAGAATACAAGTGCAGAAAAAATTAAACCTGCAGAAGAGCCGGTAGTTAAGGCGGAGCCTGTTAAAGAACAGCCGGCAGATACCTCTTCAGAATCGGAATTGTCAAAAGTTAAACTTCAGGGGATAAAGGTATTAGGTAAGATAGACCTTAATGAAAGGAAAAAGCCTAAACCTAAAGTGGAGGAGCAGGAAGAAGTAAAAGAAGTTAAGCAAACGGTTGAACCACCTAAAGAAACTAAAAAGGTTGAGGAGCAGCCTCAGGTAAAAGAGGAACCGGTTGCCGAAACACCTGTTAAAGAACCACAGGTTTCAAACGAAGATAAAGAGGTTGTAAAACCCAAAGAAGAAGTAGTACCTGTTGTTGCGGAAGAGCGTACAGAGGTTAAAACATCTGAGGTTTCTAAAGAGGAACGTGCTGTTGAGGAAACGCCAAAGCAACCACAGGTTACGGAAGAAGCAACAATAAGATCCGAACAGCAGGCGCCAGAGGTAGTTAAGCCTCAGGAGGAAGAAGAACTGATTAAGGCGAAGGCAGATACTCTGAAAGGATTAACTGTAATGGGGAAAATAGAATTGCCCGATAAGCCTAAGAAAAAAGATAATAAGCCTGTAGCCTCTTCTGACGACAAAGACAAGAAAAAACTTAAGAGAAAACGCAAGAGACTTAGAATTCCAGGTAAAGAAGGTGTGTCTGCAACACAGGCAGGGGGTGGCCAGACTCCGGGTACGCAGATCAGAGATAATAAAGGAGGAGCTAATAAGCCTGGAAATGGTAACAGGGATGCGAAAAACAAAAATTTCAAAAAGCCTGTTGTTAAAGAGGAGGTTTCTGATAAAGAGATTCAGGATCAAATTAAAGCTACACTTGCAAAATTAAGCGGAAATAAAGGGCCAATCAGCAGAGCGAAATATAGAAAAGATAAAAGATCTGCACTGGCTGAGGCTGAGGAAGAAAGGCTGCTTCATGAACATGAGCAGGCAAAAGTCCTCAGGGTAACAGAATATATTTCAGCAAACGATCTTGCTGCGATGATGGAGGTTTCGGTAAATCAGGTTATCTCTACCTGTTTGAGCCTTGGGATGTTCGTGTCGATCAACCAGCGACTGGATGCAGAGGCGATCACTGTGATTGCCGATGAATTCGGATATACTACTGAATTTATTTCAAGTGATGAAGAAGAGATCATCGCTGAAGTGGAAGATAATCCGGAAGACCTGGTTGAAAGAGCTCCTATAGTTACAATAATGGGACACGTCGACCACGGAAAAACGTCTCTTCTTGACTATATCAGAAAAACCAAAGTAGTACAGGGTGAAGCAGGAGGTATTACTCAGCACATTGGAGCGTATAATGTAACGACCGATTCAGGAAAGAAAATAACCTTCCTTGATACTCCGGGTCACGAAGCATTTACCGCGATGCGTGCAAGGGGTGCTAAAATTACCGATATAGTAATCATTGTGGTTGCCGCTGACGACAGTGTGATGCCTCAGACAAAAGAAGCTATCAATCACGCCATGGTTGCAGGGGTTCCGATTGTTATTGCAATTAACAAAGTGGATAAACCAACTGCCAATCCGGATAAAATAAAAGAAGAACTGGCTAAGGAAAATATTCTGGTAGAAGACTGGGGTGGCAAGTATCAGTGCGAATTGATTTCTGCCAAAACCGGAAAAGGTATCTCTGAATTGTTGGATAAAGTACTTTTAGAGGCAGAAATTCTTGAACTAAAAGCTAATCCTAATAGAAATGCTGCCGGAACGATTGTGGAGGCTTCTCTGGATAAGGGACGTGGTTATCTTGCAACCGTTCTTGTACAAAGTGGTACACTTAGCGTTGGTGATGTCATTGTGGCCGGAGCGCACTATGGAAAGGTTAAGGCGATGACGGATCATAGAGGGGTGAGGGTACAAAAAGCTGGTCCTTCTACACCAGTTCAGGTGCTGGGTTTGAACGGAGCTCCTCAGGCTGGTGATAAATTCCATGTAATGGGATCCGAAAGAGAGGCCAGAGAAATTGCAACCAAGAGAGAACAGTTGCTTCGTGAGCAAAGCATTCGTACCAGAAAGCATATTACGCTGGACGAAATCGGAAGAAGACTTGCAATCGGAAACTTCAAAGAACTTAACATTATTGTTAAAGGTGATGTGGATGGTTCCGTGGAAGCGCTTTCAGATTCATTGTTGAAACTTTCTACTCCTGAAATTCAGGTTAGAATCATACATAAAGCAGTTGGTGCGATTTCTGAATCAGACGTGTTGCTGGCATCTGCATCCGATGCGATTATCGTAGGTTTCCAGGTTCGACCAACGTCTACTTCAAGAAAGCTTGCTGATCAGGAAGAAATTGAGATTAGATTGTACTCTATCATCTACGATGCGATCAATGATGTAAGAGATGCGATGGAAGGAATGCTGGAGCCAAAACTTGAAGAAGTAGTGGTAGCCAATGTAGAGGTGAGAGAAACATTTAAGATTTCAAAAGTCGGAACGATTGCAGGATGTTATGTAACAGACGGTACGCTGAAGAGACAAAATAAAGTAAGGGTTATACGTGACGGAATCGTTGTTCATACTGGTAGACTGGATTCGCTCAAGCGCTTTAAAGATGATGTTAATGAGGTGAAGTTTGGATACGAATGTGGTCTGAGCTTCCATAACTTCAACGATCTGCAGATAGGCGATATCGTAGAGGCATTTGAAGAAAGAGAAACGAAACGTACCTTATAAAAAAAACTATTACTAACAGAAAAAGCCCCGTAAGGGGCTTTTCTGTTATATTGGCTTTATAACTTTCTATTTTTATATAGAATTCATTTTTTCCTTAGTTTTTAAAAGTTGACGTTTCAGGTTTTCGTATACTAGGTCAACTGCTTCTTCAAATGTAGTTCCCTGTTCCTTAGCGATAACAGATGTACCTGGAAGGAATAGCTTTACGTGTACAGATTTGTTGCCCTTCACATCGTCTGGTTCCAGGCGAAGATATACGTCTCCATCAGTGATTCTATCATAAAAAGTTTCAAGCTTGTCCAGTTTTTTCTGAATAAAGTCTAATAACTTTTTGTCCGCGTCGAAATGGATAGATTGCATTTGAAGTTTCATAATTATATAATTTAAAGTTATCAATCATGCTTTTGGATGAGCCTGCTCAAAAATGGCTTTAAGCTTATCCAGTGAATTATGGGTGTAAACCTGAGTTGCGGCAAGACTGCTATGCCCCAACAAATCTTTTATTGCATTTAAATCTGCTCCTTTATTTAGTAGGTGAGTTGCGAAAGTATGCCTCAGAACATGGGGGCTTCTTTTTTCCAATGTTGGTATTGTATCCAGATATTTTTTTACTGTTCTGTATATAAACATTGGGTAGCTTTGAGCCCCTTTGTCTGTAATGATCAGATAATCGTTCGTTTTATTCAGCACCTTTTCCCTCTCCTTCCTATATATATTAATGAGATTCACCAGGTTTTCGTTCAGAGGAATAATACGTTCCTTGTTTCCTTTCCCTTTGATTTTGATAATACGCTCAAATTGATTGATGTGTTCTTCTTTTATTGAAATAAGTTCAGATAATCGCACACCGGTTCCATACAGAAGTTCAAGAACAAGTTTGTCCCTAAGGCCATAAAAATCTTCAGTAAAGTTAAAATGGTCCAGAAGTTTTATTAAGTCGGTTTGTTCGACAAAATGAGGTAATTGTTTACTTACTTTTGGGGCTTTGAGCCGTAAGGTCGGATCTTTTTGGATTACATTCTTTTTTAGAAGAAACTTAAAAAAGGATCGTAGGCAGGCGATCTTTCGATTAATAGATTTGGCCGTTAATTCATTTTCTGATAGCGTTACAATCCATGCCCTTATAATTTGGTAGGATGCTTCAGATGGACATGATAATCCGTAACTGTCTTTTGAGAAGGCAGAAAACTGACTGAGGTCGTTCTGATATGAAATAAAGGTATAGTGACTATACCTTTTCTCATATTTTATATAGTTTAAATACGATTCTACCATTTTAGTACTACCTGAGTATCAGGTAATACTAAACATAGTGAAAAAAAAGATATTTTAAAAGAAAGAAACTAGTTTGTTTCCTGCTCACTTAACTTTTGTCTGTAGATAGCTCTGATTTTTTCAGCTCTTCTTGCAACAGATTTTTTCTCGTAATAGCTTCTTGCGCGAAGTTCTTTCAATACACCTGTTCTTTCGAATTTCTTCTTAAATCTCTTAAGAGCTTTGTCTATTGATTCGTTTTCTTTTACGTTGATGATAATCATTTACATTTCAATTTAAGGGATACAAATATAAGTAATTAATTACAAATATATATCAGACCTGTTGAAAATTTTAATTTATTAGGTTTTTACCTATAACTATTTTCTGAATTTCAGAAGTTCCTTCTCCGATCGTGCATAGTTTTGCATCTCTGTAAAATTTTTCGACCGGAAAATCCTTAGTATAGCCATACCCTCCGAAGATTTGGACGGCTTCATTGGCCACTTTTACAGCTACTTCCGATGCGTAATATTTTGCCATTGCCGCCTCTTTGGTCATATGCATCCCTTTAATTTTCATGTCCGCAGCTTTGTAGGTGAGGAGATTGGCAGCTTCAATTTCCGTTGCCATTTCTGCGAGTTTAAATGAGATACCCTGAAAAGAGGCTATGGGTTTATTAAACTGATGTCGTTCCTGAGAATATTTGAGTGCAGCATCAAAAGCACCTTCGGCAATGCCAAGACTTAATGCCGCTATGGATATTCTTCCTCCGTCCAATACTTTCATTGCCTGTACAAAGCCTTCTCCTTTATTCCCAAGCATCTGGTCTTTATGGACTCTTACATTGTCAAAAATGAGCTCCGTCGTTTCGGAAGCGCGCATTCCCAGTTTATTTTCTTTTTTACCTGCGCTGAATCCGGGAGTACCCTTTTCAACAATAAAGGCCGTAGAGCATCTGTGTTCACCAGGATTTCCGGTTCTGGTTATTACTACTGCAATGTCTCCTGATTTACCGTGAGTTATGAAGTTTTTAGATCCGTTGATAATCCAGTAGTCACCGTCCTGAACAGCAACTGTCCGCATATTTCCTGCATCCGATCCCGTATTGGGTTCTGTCAGTCCCCAGGCTCCGATAAACTCTCCGGTGGCCAGTTTGGGCAGGTATTTCTGTTTCTGTTCCTCGTTACCAAACGCCAGAATATGTCCCGTACAAAGGGAATTGTGGGCAGCGACCGAGAGCCCGATAGCTCCGTCAATTTTGGATATTTCCTTGATTGCAGTGATGTATTCAAAATAGGAGAAGCCTGCGCCTCCATAAGTAGTGGGCACTAAGACCCCCATGAGCCCCAGTTCTCCCAGTTTTTTGAAGAGAGGAACAGGGAACTCCTGTTTTTCATCCCATTCTAAGACATAAGGTTTTATATTCCTCTGGCCAAAATCCTGCACCATTTGGGCTATCATTTGTTGGTTTTCATTGAGGTCAAAATTCATAACTCTAAAAATATTTTTTTTTAATAAACGTTGTATTATTTTAATTTGTTGAGAAAAAATTGAACTTTTGGCCCAAAAATTAAAAAAAGTAATTCCAACATTGTGCCTCCTTATAAAGTTATAAAAAAGTAATGCTATCTTAGCAAAAGGAATTATATTGAATTTTTGGTAAACCGTTAACATTAAAATCATGAAAATTACAGTTGTAGGAACAGGATATGTAGGTTTAGTAACTGGAACCTGCTTTGCTGAAACAGGCAATTTTGTTACTTGTGTTGATATAGATGAGCAGAAGGTCTGCAAGATGAAGGAGGGAATTGTGCCCATTTATGAGCCAGGACTTGACATCATGTTTGAGAGAAATATAAATGAAGGTCGATTGACTTTTACCACTAAGCTTGAGGAAGCAGTCGAAGGAGCCGAAGTTATATTCCTGGCATTGCCAACACCTCCCGGAGCAGATGGTGCAGCGGATCTAAGTTTTATCCTAAAAGTGGCAGAACAACTAGGCTCTTTAATTAAGAACTATGTTGTAGTGATCGACAAAAGTACTGTTCCTGTCGGGACTGCTAAAAAGGTCAGACAAAAAATTGCAATGAACTGTACCTGCGAGTTTGATGTTGTTTCCAACCCTGAATTCCTGAGAGAGGGTGTTGCTATAGAAGATTTTATGAAGCCTGATCGTGTGGTAATAGGAACATCTTCTGAAAGAGCGAAAAAAATTATGGAGAAATTGTATGCTCCGTTTGTTATGCAGGGTAACCCAATCCATATCATGGATGAAGAGTCTGCTGAGCTTACAAAGTATGCAGCGAATGCGTTTTTGGCAATGAAAATATCTTTCATGAACGAAATCGCTAACCTTTGTGAGAAAGTAGGAGCCAACGTTGACATGGTGCGAATGGGTATCGGAACCGATAAGAGAATTGGTAACAGATTCCTTTTTGCGGGGGTAGGATATGGTGGCAGCTGTTTCCCTAAAGACGTTAAAGCGTTGGTAAAAACCGCTAAAGACAACAATTATGATTTTAAAATTCTGAACGCTGTTGAAGAAATCAATGAAATTCAGAAAACTATTATGATCCCTAAGATTAAGAACTTTTTCAAAGGTAATCTTATGGGCAAGAGAATCGCTATTTGGGGATTGGCCTTTAAACCCAATACCGATGATATCAGAGAAGCTCCCGCACTATATATTATTAATGCATTGTTAGCCGAAGGTGCGGAAGTTGCCGCATTCGACCCTGAAGCTATGGACAATGTAAAGAAGATAATGGGCGACAGAATTACTTTTGTGGACAATCAATATGACGCTTTACTAAAAGCAGATGCGCTGGTTATTGTAACAGAGTGGCCGGCATTCCGTACTCCGGATTTTGCTAAAATGACTCAAAGAATGAATGCAAAAGTGATTTTTGATGGAAGAAACGTTTTCAAAATTGAGCAAATGAAAGAGTTAGGTTTCCATTATGAATCTATCGGAAGAGAAAAAGTAACAAGAGATTCAATATCTGGCGAGAAAATTACCATAAGTAAAGATAAAATTATTGAAAATTAACTGGTTGTATTTGAAATGTACAATAAAGCTACCACAAAGAAAAGAGTTTTAGTTACCGGAGGAGCTGGATTTTTAGGGTCTCACTTATGCGACAGATTTATCGCAGAAGGCTATCATGTAATAGCAATGGACAACCTTATTACCGGGAATTTAAGAAATATTGAACATTTGTTTCATTTGCCTCAATTTGAATTTTATAATTGTGACGTTTCGAAATTTGTTCATGTTCCCGGGGATCTGGATTATATTCTTCACTTTGCATCTCCTGCAAGCCCGATAGATTACCTGAAAATTCCTATTCAGACATTAAAAGTAGGTTCATTGGGAACCCACAATCTGCTGGGGCTTGCCAGAGCTAAAAAAGCCAGAATCCTTGTTGCTTCTACTTCAGAAATATACGGAGATCCTCATGTACACCCTCAGAATGAAGATTATTGGGGAAATGTAAACCCAATTGGTCCTAGAGGAGTTTATGATGAGGCAAAAAGGTTTCAGGAGGCAATTACCATGGCATATCACACCTACCATGGTCTTGAAACCAGAATTGTGAGAATTTTTAACACATATGGGCCAAGAATGCGTTTAAATGACGGAAGAGCACTTCCGGCGTTTGTAGGACAGGCTATCAGAGGAGAAGATCTTACTGTATTTGGTGATGGATCTCAAACCAGATCATTCTGCTACGTAGACGATCTGGTGGAAGGTATCTACAGATTATTAATGAGTGATTATGTTTATCCTGTGAATATTGGAAATCCGGATGAAATCACTATTAAGGAATTTGCCGAAGAAATTATCAAACTTACAGGTACCTCTCAGAAAATCATCTATAAGCCACTTCCTACAGATGATCCAAAACAAAGAAGGCCGGATATTACAAGAGCTAAAGAAATTCTGGGATGGGAGCCAAAAGTTTCCAGATCTGAAGGATTGAAAATAACTTATGAGTATTTCAAAAATTTACCTCCTGATGAGCTGAAAACAGAGCCTAAAGAATTTTCGAGCTACTCAAAGTAAGTTTTAGATAATCTGTCTTATTGATAATTAAAAAGTCCTGCCAGCTTTAGCTGGCAGGCTAATTTTAAGGATGAACTATACTATATATGATGATATTGTAGCCAGAAGAAAGAAATTATGTGTTGTTGGGCTGGGATATGTAGGTCTTCCTATTGCGCTGGAGTTTGCCAGAAAAGTAGATGTCGTTGGATTTGACATAAACAAAGATCGAATCGGGTTAATGCGACAAGGAATAGACCCGAGCGGTGAATTGGAGAAAGAAGAATTTTTGGGGAAAAGCATCATTTTTACTCATTCCGAAGAAGATCTTAAATCGGTAAATTTCTTTATCGTTGCAGTTCCTACTCCTATAGATACCTTTAATCATCCGGACTTAAAACCCTTAATTGCCGCCTGTAACACCGTAGGTAAAGCATTGAAAAAAGGTGATTATGTAGTTTTTGAATCTACTGTTTATCCGGGATGTACGGAAGAAGACTGTATACCCATACTGGAAAGGGTTTCCGGATTAAAATTTAATGAAGACTTTAAAGTAGGATATTCTCCCGAGCGAATAAATCCTGGCGATAAAGAACATACTCTTGCTAAAATTATTAAAGTTGTGGCAGGCTCGGATGACCATGCAAGAGATGAAATCGCAAATGTTTATGCACTTGTAGTGGAGGCAGGAATTCATAAGGCTTCTTCCATAAAAGTAGCAGAGTCTGCCAAGATTATTGAAAATACCCAGAGAGATCTTAATATTGCCTTAATGAACGAACTGTCCATTATTTGTGACAAGTTAGGAATCAATACTTATGAGGTGCTGGAAGCGGCAGGCACTAAGTGGAATTTTTTAAAATTTACTCCTGGGCTCGTAGGCGGGCATTGTATTGGAGTAGATCCTTACTATCTCACCCATAAAGCGAAATCTTTGGGGTATAACCCGAATGTTATTCTGAGTGGCAGATCCATCAATGATCATATGGGGGCTTATATAGCCAAGAAAACGATTCAGCTGCTTATCAGGAAAAACAAAAATATTAACCAGAGTAAGGTGTTGATTATGGGGGCTACATTTAAAGAAAATGTAGAAGATATAAGAAACTCCAAGGTTGTGGATGTAATCAATGAATTAAAATCATTTTCTCTGGTTGTAGATATTATAGACCCTCATGCCTCTTCTGAAGAGTTTGAGCATGAATACGGAATCAGTATAAATCAAAAACCGGAAGGACCCTATGATGCCATAATTTTGGCTGTACCACATAAGGAATATACTTCTCTGGATATATCCTTCTTTGATAAATTAATGGATGAGCATTCAATTTTTATTGATATAAAAGGGATATACAGAAAACAATTTAAAAATTTGACTTATTGGAGCTTATAATAAACTTCTATGAAAACTTTTAGCAAAAAGATATTAATTACAGGTGGAGCCGGTTTTATAGGATCTCATGTTGTAAGATTGTTTGTAAATAACTATCCGGATTATATGATCTATAACCTGGATAAGCTCACTTATGCGGGAAACCTTGCCAATCTGACTGATATTGAGAAATCTCCCAATTATACCTTTATTAAAGGCGATATTGTCGATACAGGTTTTATCTCAGCGCTTTTTAATGAACATAAATTTGACGGAGTAATACACCTTGCGGCTGAAAGCCATGTAGACCGGTCCATTGAAAATCCAATGGAGTTTATTTTTACCAATATCGTAGGTACGGTTAATCTTTTGAATGCAGCTAAAAGTATCTGGAAAGACAACTATGAAGGTAAGTTGTTTTACCATGTATCCACCGATGAGGTGTATGGCTCTCTGCATGACGGAGGTTTCTTTTCCGAAACTACCCCATACGATCCTCAATCGCCTTATTCGGCATCGAAGGCAGGTTCTGACCATTTTGTGAGAGCCTATCACAATACCTATAAAATCCCGGTGGTGGTTAGCAATTGCAGTAATAACTATGGGCCTAATCAGTTTCCTGAAAAATTGCTACCATTGATGATCAATAACATCATCAATAAAAAGCCATTACCTGTATATGGTAAGGGCGAAAATGTAAGAGACTGGCTTTATGTGGTAGATCACGCCCGTGCTATTGATGTTATCTTCCATAAGGGCAAGATAGGAGGAACCTATAATATAGGTGGTAATAACGAATGGAGAAATATTGATATCGTCAAACTGGTCTGCAAGGTAATGGATCAAAAGCTGGGAAGAGCGGAAGGAGAGTCCGAGTCGCTTATTACTTATGTAAAAGACAGAGCCGGGCATGATCTGAGATATGCGATTGATGCTACTAAAATCAAGGAAGAACTTGGCTGGGAGCCTTCTTTACAGTTTGAAGAAGGACTGAATATTACGGTAGACTGGTACCTGAACAATCAGGAGTGGCTTGAAAATGTTACTTCCGGAGCTTATCAGAATTATTATCAGTTACAATACAGTTCAAAATTTTAAGGATGTTTCAAACACCTTTTCATAAAGAAGATTTAAGCAATTATACTTTCCTGGTTACAGGAGGAGCTGGATTTATTGGGTCCAATCTGGTAGAGTACCTGCTTAAATACAATGCGGGAAAGGTGAGGGTTGTGGATAATTTATCCACTGGTTATTTTCACAATATTGCTCCATTTTTGGAGCACCCTTCATTGGAGTTTATAGAAGGGGATATTAGAAATTCCGAAACCTGTCAAAGGGCCTGCAAAGGAATCGATATCGTTTTTCATCAGGCCGCACTAGGATCCGTTCCACGAAGTATAAACGACCCTATAACTTCCAACGAAGTGAACGTTAATGGGTTTCTGAATATGCTTGTTGCAGTAAAAGACCAGGCTGTCAGAAGGATGATATTTGCTTCTTCGTCTTCGGTTTATGGTGATAATCAGGAGTTGCCCAAGAAGGAAGATAAAGTTGGCAATGCTCTGTCTCCCTATTCTGTGACGAAAAAAATAAATGAGATGTATGCAGATGTATTTTCTAAAATATACGGCATAAATCTTATCGGATTACGGTACTTTAATGTATTTGGCCCAAGGCAAAACGTACAGGGGGCTTATGCAGCTGTAATACCAAAATTTATAGATGCCTTTCTTACCGGAGGGAGGATTATTTTTCACGGAGATGGTACTCAAAGCAGAGATTTTACTTTTGTAGAGAATGCCGTACAGGCAAATATTAAGGCTGCTTTTACGGATAATCCCGAGGCATTAAATAACATTTATAACGCGGCATTGGGAGATACCATTTCGATCTGTGAAGTTTTTAATAAATTACAGGAAATTTCTGGGAATAAAGAGATTAGGCCTGAGTTTCATCCAAAACGAGTAGGGGATATTCAGGATAGTATGGCCGACATAAGCAAAGCCAGAGCTTTGCTTGGGTACGACCCTCAGATAAAGGTCTCTCAGGGACTGGAAATTACCTATAACTGGTATAAGTTTAATCTCGAATCCATAAAAAAATAAAACAATGAAAGGTATTATACTTGCCGGAGGGTCAGGAACACGATTACACCCATTGACTCTTGCAGTAAGCAAACAGCTTATGCCTGTTTATGATAAACCAATGATCTATTACCCTCTTTCAATTTTGATGCTCGCTGGCATAAGGGAAATTCTGATTATTGCAACGCCCCATGATATGCCTAACTTTAAAAAGCTTTTGGGAGATGGTAAAAATCTTGGCTGTACTTTTAGTTATGCCGTTCAGGAAACGCCCAATGGACTTGCACAGGCATTTGTGATAGGCGAATCTTTTATAGGAAAGGATAAAGTAGCCCTTATCCTTGGGGATAATATTTTCTATGGTTCCGGATTAAGTAATTTATTATCCAAAAATAATGATCCCGATGGAGGAGTGGTCTTTGCTTATCATGTTCAGGATCCTGAACGTTATGGGGTAGTTGAGTTTGACAAAGACAATAATGTATTATCCATAGAAGAGAAACCGGCCAGGCCCAAATCTAATTACGCTGTTCCAGGATTGTATTTTTATGATAATCAGGTAGTAGAGATAGCAAAATGTCTTGAGCCAAGCCCAAGAGGGGAGTACGAAATTACGGATGTAAATAAGGTATACCTTGAAATGGGAAAACTAAAGGTGGGCATTTTAGATAGAGGAACTGCCTGGCTGGATACCGGTACCTTTTCATCTCTGATGGCTGCTGGAAACTTTGTACAGGTTATTGAAGAAAGACAAGGTTTAAAAATAGGCTGTATTGAAGAGGTCGCCTACCGTATGAAATTTATAGATGATGAAGGTCTGGAGAAGCTTGCCAAACCGTTAATGAAAAGTGGTTATGGAGCTTATCTGCTCGATCTTCTAAAAAATAAAGCCTGATAGCAGACCTGCAATAATAATAATTGGAGGAGGGACTTTTGTAAACTGAAGTAGTGCAAAGGTTCCTCCCATAATAAAATAGCTTAAAATAGCACCCTGTAAAGGTTGAAAAAGAATTATAGCGGTAGCAGTGACTATCCCCGCACTTACTGCATTGATTCCTTCAAGAGACGCTCTTACTGCCCTGTATTTTTTTAAGCGATCCCAGAAACGTATTATAAAGAAAATCATTATGGTGCCGGGAAGGAAAATACCAGCGGCTGCCACAATACCTCCTAAAATCTCTCCTCCCAAGCCGTACTCTCTCATTGACAAAGCTCCCACAAATGAGCTAAAGGCAAATAAGGGGCCTGGTAAAATCTGAAGTAAGGCAAAGCCGGAAAGAAATTCTTCATGCGTCAGATATTGTTTCTGATCGAATACGACAAATTCTTTATAAAGCATGGCACTTAAAGCCTGTCCTCCTCCGAAAATCAGACTGCCGTTACGGAAAAAATTTTCAAATAGCCTGATGGGAAGTGCATTGGTTAATTTGCCAAGCAAGGCAGCTCCAACAAATATTCCTACATAGAGGAAAAAGTTTGACCATTCAATTTTTTGTAATCCTGGTCCTTCCTCTATTGGCTGTCTTTTAAAACGGAATGAAGTTGTAAAGCCTCCTAAGATGAGACAGATAGGAAATATGGCAGGTGTTTGAATAAAATAACAAATGACAGCCGAAAGTATAAAAAGTACAATACTTGTTTTGGTCTTTACTGTACTGCTGCTGATTTTATAGGCTGCAGAAGCCACGAATCCCACTGCCATTGGTTGTATAAACCTTGTGAAGTGTAATGGAATGCTTGCATTCTGTAAGTAAGATATTGCAATGGCTGCCACTGTCATAATCGACATCGTTGGCAATATCCAGCAAAGTAACGTGAGAAAGGCGAGTCTTGGCCCTCCAATTTTAAAGCCCACTGCTGTCAGGGTTTGTGTGGAAGCTGGTCCTGGCAAAATCTGACAGAAGGAGTTAAGCTCAATTAATTCGGCTTCCGTTATATAACTTCTTTTTTTTACCAGAACATTAAAAAACATGGCTAAATGAGCCTGAGGTCCTCCAAACGCAGATATGGCAAGTAGTAAAACATCTTTCAAAAAGATAAGGTGCCTTACTTTTTTAATTGAAAAAGTATATTCAGTTTTGTGTAATGGTGCTTCAGGAAGCAAGGGCGTCGAAGAATTTTTAACTTTTAAACTTAAATATAGTTATTTCGGAGAAATTTAATCTCATTCACCAATCAACAATTCTTGTATGATAAAGTTTAATTTTAGCCTGATAGTCATTATCAGTTTATTTTTAGTGGCTTGTGATTCCGGCAATCAACAATCCAGGGAAACAGAAAGCGCTGATACGCTAGCCGGAGATATCTCAGAGGATACAGCAGGAGTGCTGAAAAGCGGTTCACTGGTATTAAGACCTTTAGTCCAGTCACCAGATTTCCCTGATGCCATCCTACAATTAAATACACCTGAAGAAAACGGGAAGTTTGAGCCTGGTAAGGTGAAATTTAATTATGAAATAAAAAATTATGAATTAAAAGGTCAGACATCTGGTTTCTGCCATGATCAGTGTGCGAATTCAAAAGATGGTCAGCACATTCATCTTATTTTTAATAATGAACCTTATCTGGCTAAATATGAGCCTGAATTTGAGGAAGAATTAAAGGATGGTCACTATGTTACCTTGTCGTTTCTTTCGCGCTCTTATCATGAAAGTTTGAAACAAAGAGAAGCCTATGATTTACGTCAGTTTGTGGTCGGTAAAGCGGAAGATAAAAACATAGATTTAACCCAGCCGATGTTATTCTACAGCAGACCTAAGGGGGAGTACGTTGGAAAAGATACCAAAAATGTATTGCTGGATTTTTACCTTGTTAACACAAGCCTGTCTGAAAACGGGAATAAAGTAAGGGCGACCATTAATGGAAATGAATTTATTATAACAGATTGGAAGGCTTATCTGATAGAGGGATTGCCTATGGGGGAAACAACAATAAAGCTGGAGTTGCTGGATAGTGAGAATAAGTTGATGAACGTACCATTTAACCCAGTAGAAAGAACAATCACTTTAAAGGAAGCTGCAAGTTAGTAGAATAAAACGAAGGAAGAGGCTCCTAAACGGGGCCTCTTTTTATTGGCTATCAGCAATTGCTTCCCTAACTGCAGCCATAGTTGTTAATGTGGCTCTTAACCCTCTCGATGCCTCCCGGGACAGATTTATTCGAATGCTCCAGCGTCTTTTTAGAACAAAATTCTAATTTTTCAAAGGTAGAATTAGTCTCTTCCCACCTTGGTACATTTAGTTAATGTAACACCTCTCTTAAGATTTTCACTGATTTCAATTCTCCAAAGTTTTCAATGTGGTTATTGAAGAACTGAAAAAGGATTTCGAGCAAGCGTTGGCGGACTGTATGAGCTATTTTTACCGGTGTAAAAAAATCCGAATGGATGAATTGGTTTATTCTGGTCTCTTCTTCTTTGGTTAAGATAATGGCCGTTGAAGTTATAATGTCTTTGGCAGAAGAGGGAAAGATACCATGGAAAGAGGAGAGCTGAAATAAAAAGTGAATATGGAAATTTTCATAATCCGCTTCTAAAGAGTCCAGGATAATAAGACTTTTTTGTAAAAAGAGAAATAAATCCTGGTTTGCTTCTTCTTCCCTGAGCGTTTTTAATAATACTTCCGCAATCATTAATGCGATAGTCGTTTTTTTAAGCTCATATGGAATGCTTTTGTACGGATGACTGCAGTGTATTTCGGCAATTCTGTTCAGGCTTGCATTGTTTTTTTTATAAACAACTAAATCAAGGAGGGTGAGGGGTTGAAAAAAGGCAATTTTACTTTTGTTTTTACTCCTAACCCCATTGACAATATAGCTTTGAATACCCAGTTCACTGGTATATATTTTAGCTATAATTGAGCTTTCCTTGTACTTAATAAAGTTTAAAACAATTGCCTCAGTCTTTACAAGCATCTTATTCAATTACGGCAATTTTTGCCACCATAGATTCCTCCCCATTTTCTGAAGAAGAAAATATAAGATAGGTCCCCGTTTCGGCTTTTTTGCCATTATAATTTCTTCCATTCCAGGTAGCTGTTCCTCCTGCCGCTTTGGTTTGGAAAATCAGGTTTCCGTGGATGTCGGTAATTTTTACAGAGGCATTTTGAGCAAGCCCGGATATACCTATTGTTCCGCTAAAACCGGGAGGCACCGGGTTAGGGAAAACGTTGATATCCTTGAAGGAATTATTTCCTTCAGTAGACTCTCCCCGAAATGAAATAAGTCCTTTAGAGGTGGCGATAAAAACTTCTCCTGTACTTTCCATAATTGCCACATCATTGACTATGTTGGAGAGTAGAGGGCTATTGTCAACTGTAAAGTGGTGAATTACTTCCAGACCTGTTTCACTCAGCAGCCAGAGACCATTTTCGGTGCCAATCCATTTCCTGTTACCTCCGTCAACGGTGATGCATAGAATATTTTCCTGATAAAGAAGCGGATATCCTTCATAGATGGGTTTGACAGCATCTACGGTTGGAGCTGTAAGAACAGTACCTGTATTATAAATGACTCCGATCCCCCCTTTGGTACCAATCCACATGTCACCTTTTTTATCTTCAGCCATGCAGGTTACTTCTTTTTGAGGCAATCCTCCTTTACCGGGAGTATCGTCCAGGTAGCGATAAGTGTTGGTTTTTTCGTTAAATACGAATAGTCCATTTCCTTTCCCTGGTATTATCCTTATCCATTTTTGATTATAACTGTCTATAAGAAGATCTATATTATACCTTATATTATCATGAGGGATCGGATAGTTTTTCCAGACGGAATCCTTGCTCAAAGCATGCAGCACATTAGAGGTAGAGGAGGGAAGATAACTGTTAAGTATCCACACCGTACCACTTTTGTCAACTTTTACATCAGATGTTAATACAAAGGATCCATATCCTCCATATGGATCGATCAGAGGAGAATTGGTAGGGTCGTAGATTGTGGTCTTATTGTTTTTAATTTCTAAAATCCCGTTTCCATATGAAGCAAAATATAGGTTGCCATTTGTGGGATTGTAGGCACTATGAATTAAATCCGATATACCTGAGAGGTATCCTGAAGTTGTCCAGGTTTCATTTTCAAAAATATTGTATTGGCCACGTATGTTTGCTTTGCCATATGTAGGGCCATAGCCTCCTCCAACCACTACTATTTTATCTCCGTAGGCATTTACCTTAAATGAATTCTCATTAAGGGGGCTGTTGATTTGAAAATGCTGAATAGATCCATTGGACACTCTGAATAAACCTCCGCCATCCTGATCGGCAACCCATAAGTTGCCCGCTTTGTCAAAAGATGCGGACCGGGGTAAGTTGAAAGGGTATCCCGTTTTTAATTCATAGTTGTCCAGGCTTTCTACAATGAGAAGGTTATTTCTCATGCCACACAAAAGCTTGTTATTGCTTAAATGAACGGTAGTGAGGTTACCCGAGTATGGCCAGTTGGTTTTTTGCCATTGTTGATTGGAATAATAATAAAACCCATCGTTGGGAGAGCCTGCTATCATTAAATCATTCAGGTAATTGATCGTTCTAATGGAAGATTGCAGACCATCCTGGGTTTTGAAGATATACCAGTTAGAATAGTCGAGGAGGTTAGTGGCTGATGTATTGAGGGCAACCATAAGGCCTTTATCGGTAGCCGCATAAAGGCTGTCTTTATTTTTATTAAGAGAGCTTGAGTATACTTTTACAATGCTGCCATTAGGGCCTATATTGGTATACGATTCTTTTACTTCTTTTCTTTTTAGGTTAATGACAATTAGTCCAAAGTCAGTAGAAAGGTAGGCAAACTCATTGCTAAAGTTTATATGGTTGATTACTTTACTACCTACGATAGTTTTATTCTTTAGGGCACTCAAATTATAAATAGAGCCATCCTTTTCAATAATATCAATATTGGCGTCTGCATAGGTTATAACCGTCTGCCCTGTATAATCATTATACTTAATACTTGTATAGTCGACACCAGTAAGTCCATCCATTTTAGACAGAGGTTTCATACTGTTTTCCGATGGATCTATAATTACCAGACTTCTTTGGTTGGCCGTTGCATAGATTTTGTCTCCGGAAACCGTTACCCCTGTCCAGGAATTATGGGGTAAATGTGTACGCCAGCTCCCAATGGGAATAGATTTTTGAGAGAAGGAGGTTCCTGCCTGACCAATAAAAAGGCAGATTAAAAGTATATGTTTTAGTTTCATGATAAAAAAGACACCAGCTCAAATATAACTTCGAAAAACAATAATTATTACATTCCCCTAAAAAGGAAAAGTGAATATTTTTTTTCAAATTTGATAAATTCCTGATTTTATATAAAAAATTATACAGAATCGTTGTTACAAAAACAAAGAGTAGAAGTATGCCTGTAAGAGTTAATTTACCTAAAACTGAGTCGTATTCAGTAGCATTGGCTGAAAAGCTGACTTCTGATTTTTTCTCTAATAATTTGACAATTTCCGGTAATCAGATTGTGCGGTTCTGTAAAATAGAACAGGTCAACTTTTTTATATTAAAAGTATTGATGGATAAATGGAAGGAAGAAACTTCCAAACTCAGAAGTCCTTACTTTGATTATGAGCATGAAGACGTAAAAAAAGGGGTAGAAGTATTTCTCAATATATTATCCAATCACATCCTTATTAAAAAAGAGTTTTTTCGCCCTTTACTTCAAAAAGCTATTTATGAGTCTATTATCTATATAATAACTCCAAAAGAATTTCTGAAAACAGAACTTCTTCAGTCGGGACTTCCGCTTGAACGACTGAAACAAAATCTTAAGTTTTATAAAGTTCATAAAAGATTTGCAGAAAGCATTCTAAATAAAATAAAACCGGATATCCGTGAGCAGGAATACAATGACATCGTAAGTCTTTACTCGGATGATTCGGACTATTTTGATTCTGCTCAGGCTCTTTTGGAGCAATTTTCATCCTTGTTGGTAATAAATCCTAAAGAATTTATCCTGGAAGAGCAGACTATTTCTTCCAGTCCTTCCAGCGTTGCAGAGCAAAAAGTGGTAGAACAAAAAGTTGAAAGTGTTCCTGTTAATGTGCCTGTGGAAGCTCCTGTGGTGGGGGAAAAGGTATCTGCCAAGGAAAACACAACGCTTAACCAAACCTTTTCGAAGTCTCAACTGACACTGAACGACATGCTGAAGCAACAGACGGCTCACGGTTTACAAGTGAAAAGCAAAATCTATGATATAAAATCGGCTATCCCTCTGAATCAGAAGTTTGTCTTTATCAGTGAGTTATTTTCAGGTCAAAGCGGAGAATACGAAGCCGCTCTGACAGAATTAAACACTTGTTCTGAGCTGGAAGAAGCAAAGACATTGCTGAAAGAAAAATACCTCCCCAAATGGAACTGGGATTTGAATAAGAAATCTGTTCAGGACTTTTTTGAAATTGTGAGCCGAAAATTTTATTAATGGCTTAGCAATTGTCTTCTGTGTGCGTCCAGCTTTAAGAAGATAAAAAGCAGTATGGTGAATGACCACAGTGATGAACCTCCATAACTGAAGAATGGAAGAGGAATACCAATAACCGGGAAAATTCCAATGGTCATTCCGATGTTTACCATAAAGTGGAAGAATATAATGCAGGCAACGGAGTAGCCGTATATCCGGGCAAATTTATCTTTCTGGCGCTCTGCCAGGTAAATAAGACGCATCAGGAACAGAACATATAATACGATCAGGATGGTACTCCCTAACCATCCATGTTCTTCTCCAATGGTACAGAAGATAAAGTCAGTACTTTGTTCCGGAACAAAGTCAAATTTTGTCTGTGTCCCTTCAAGAAAGCCTTTTCCCAGAAATTCTCCGGAACCAATGGCAATTTTGGACTGAGTAACGTTGTATCCGGCTCCCAGTGGATCTATGTCGGGGTTAACCAGTACCAGAATCCTCTTTCTCTGGTGTTCCTGTAATACTTTATTGACAAAGAAGTCTACGCTGAATGCAGTTGCAATACAGAGGATGCAGCTTATCACTACAAAAGTAGAACGGATAAGGAGGGTCCGGACTTTAGTACTTTTTTTCCTTGAAGTGATAATGTAGATGAGGACAAGAATGCCTAATCCGACTACCACCTGAGCAATGGCAATAGGAGGAAATATTAAGGCCAGTATAAAGAGTATAACGCTTACAAGGCCGACGACAAGGACAAGCGGAGAAAGTCCTTCTCTGTACAGAACAAGAATAAACGAGCTAAAAACCAGTACGGAACCGGTCTCGTTTTGCAATAATATACATACAGCGGGTAAGCCGATGATCAGGGCGCAGATAAGCTTGGTCTGTAGTTTTTCAAATTTGATATTAATTTTTCCCAGGTACGTTGCCAGGGCAAGGGCTGTTATAAACTTGGCAAACTCGGCGGGCTGTATTCTTATGGATCCTATTTCAAACCACGATCTGGATCCTTTTGCTTCTGTTCCAAGGAAAATGGTGGCAATAAGAAGCAGGACCATGAACGCATACATGATGTATGCAAAGGTATTGTAGAATTTATAGTCAATGACAAGAATCAGAATGATAAGGATGACAGACGTTCCAATCCAGACCAGCTGTTTTCCTGAATTTAAGGAAAAGTCAAAAATGCTCTGATGCGCATCGGCATCGTACACGGCAGCGAATACATTCAGCCAGCCCGCAACCACGAAGAATGCATAGAATGCTACAGTGAGCCAGTCTAAACTTTTAGATAAATTATCGTCTTGACGCATATTATTTTTTCAAACCTGACTTATTCCTGTTGATGAAATCTTTTTCCAGGATATATTTTTCTATATGTGGTTTCGTGATGGTATCGTTAAGGTACTTTTCCATCATTAATCGGGCAATAGGCGCTGCTGTCATGGCTCCGAATCCTGCATTTTCAACGAAAACGGCTATGGCTATTTTAGGATCATCCTTTGGTGCAAACGTAATGTATACAGAATGGTCTTTGCCATGCGGGTTCTCTACCGTACCGGTTTTCCCGCACACTTTCATTCCGTCTATCCTGTTAAAGACAGAGGCTGTTCCTGCCTTTACCACCATTTCCATAGCATCTACAATGACAGGGTAGTATTTTTTATCTACCTTGGCATAGTGTTTTTCTTTGTATTGTTCCGGTACTTCCTTGTTTTTGCCAATATACTTTACAAAATGAGGCGTATAATAAAAGCCATGATTGGCAATAGTAGCTGCCATATTGGCCATCTGAATCGGTACAATCATAACCTCACCCTGGCCGATATCGAGTGACCGAATCGTAGAATGTTTCCAGCCATTATAACCATACCATTTGTCATAAAATTCCGGAGAAGGAATATATCCTGCTTTCATGTTAGGTAAGTCTACCCCCAGTTTTTGACCAAATCCGAACGACATAATCAAATCTCTCCACTGAATATAGCCTAATCGGGAGTCTTTAAATTTATTATCATCTTTCCCCTGCTGGATCATATTTCTAAACGCCATGTAATAATAGGGATTGCAGGAATATTGCAAAGATCCTGCAAGGTTTAGGGGAGACGGGTGGTTATGGCAATTAGGTCCCCAGGATCTGTTACATGGGAATGTAGTGTTTGGCGTTAAAACGCCCATTTGCTGCCCTACAAGTGCCTGAACTATTTTAAAGATTGACCCTGGCGGATACATCGCCATCAGTGGTCTGTTAAATAATGGCTTTAAGCTGTCTTTTTCCAGTTTCCTGTAATTTTCAGAAAAATGTCTTCCTGTTAATATATTCGGATCATAAGATGGACTGGATATAAAGGCAAGGATTTCTCCTGTAGACGGCTCAATGGCTACCACACTGCCAATTTTGTTCGCCATCAGGCGCTCTCCGTATTGTTGCAGCTCCAGATCAATAGTGGTATACAGGTTTTCTCCGGGTACAGAAATCGTATCATACAGACCATCCCTGAAAGAACCTTTTTCAACCCCTCTCACATTTACCATCATGTACTTTACACCTCTTTTCCCTCTCAATACCTCTTCATAGGCGGCTTCAAGTCCGGAAATCCCAATATAATCTCCCTGTAGGTAGTATTTATTTTCCTGTTTCTCAAGTTGTTTTTTGGAAATTTCGCCGATATAGCCTAAGGCATTGGCCAGGCTGCGGTGAGGGTAGGAGCGAATGGTCCGGGCCTGTGGGTAAAACCCGGGGTAGTCAATGAGAAAGTCCTGTATTTTGGCAAAGTCGGTGATGGAAAGCTGTTTTAGAAAGGCTGTTGGTTTTACCGTGGAATACTCTCGGGCTTCTTTGATTTTTTTGATAAATTCTTCCTTGGTAATGCCGAAACGTTCACAAAACGTCATCGTGTCTTTGATTTGGACCTCTTTGGGTACTACCATCAGGTCGAATACCGGAGTGTTATATACCAGGATCTTACCTTTCCGGTCATAGATCAGTCCACGGTACGGGTACTCAATAATCCGTCGCATCACATTGTTCTGGGCTTCAAACTTATATCTGGAATCCAGAACCTGAATAAAGAACAGTCTTACAATAAAGACGACTCCAGTCAGTATGAAGATCAACTGAACAATATTTTTTCTATCTCTGAACATTTATCTTTTGCGGGAGAATAGCAGAAACTGTAGCAATATAAAAACACCAAAGGTAAATGCCGTGCTTAAAATAATTTTGCTTATTGCCAGAAAGAAGACGTTAAGCCCCCAGGATTCAATGGCAAAAAGCAGGGTATGGTGGATAAATATGAGTATGGCGGAGTAAGATGCAAACCACTGGAAGCCCAGTGATTGTATGGAAAGTTCCATAGTTGCGTCATAACCTCCGCGGGGGGTAAGCATATTTATCACATAAGGTCGTATATAGGCTATGAACACACAGGAGGCCATATGCATCCCCAGGGTATCATAGAAGACATCAATCGTAAAACCGAAAAACAATCCGATCAACATCGCTGCCATATGAGGAATTTCATAAGGGAGTGTCAGGATAAAGCCAATATAGATATAGCAGAATGCCTTATTAAAAAAAGCAAAATTTCTGAATATCAAAATTTGCAGTACCCAAAACAGGATAACCAGAAGTAGGGGCATTATAAGTGATCTGCTTCTCATTCGTCTGATGAATAATTGCTCGATTGTTCCAGCGAATCTTTTTCGGCTTTTAAGTAATTTTCGATAACGTATACGTATTTCAGGGTCGAAAAGTCAGTCGCCAGTTTAACATTGATCTTATAAAATGGTTTACCCTGATCTATTTTGAAATCCTGAATTCTTCCAATTAGTATGCCCGGAGGAAATAACGTGTTGTAGCCGGATGTAACGACACTGTCTCCGATACTGAAATGATGATGCCTGCCTACATACTGAAGTTCTGCGACAGCGGGATCTGTTCCCTGCCATTTGACGATTCCGTCGATTCCTCCATTGGCAATTTTGGCAGAAACGCTCCATTTCTCATGTAGCAACGAAATAACCGTTGAAAAATTTTCTGAGCAGGATTTGACTTTCCCTACCACTCCGTCCTGACCTATTACGCCCATACCAGGCTTGATTCCATCCAGACTACCCTTGTCAAGGGTGATAAAGTTGGTAAAACGATTGGTGGAATTATTGACTACTTTGGCAGGAATGAAGTTGTACTGATTGGCTTTTAAAAATTCGGACTTGTTGCTTATGATGAAATCCTGTTTCTGATACTCTTTGGTGAGTAGTTTTTTCAACCTCGCATTTTCTCCTGCAAGCTGAGCATTGACATCTTTGAGGTTAAAGTATTCAGTTACGTTATTGGTGGTCCGAAGTACTTCGCCAACAACGTAACTGGAAGTATTAAAATAAGATGCGCTTTGATAACTGTTGTTTCTGATTATTAGCCATATACATATGGTTTCAAGAATCAGAAAAAAAAGAAATGCTTTATGTTGGTATAAAAAATGAAATAACCTGTGCATTTATTTTTAAGTCATCAATACTGCTCTGTATTTATCAAATTCTTTAATGGCCATTCCGGTTCCTCTTACTACAGCGCGAAGCGGATCTTCAGCAACGTGGATAGGAAGCTTGGTTTTCATTGCCAGTCTTTTGTCCAGTCCTCTGAGAAGTGCTCCTCCTCCGGTGAGGTGAATACCATTGTCGTATATATCTGCACTTAGCTCCGGTGGAGAGATCTCAAGAGCTTTCAACACTGCTTCTTCAATTTTGGAAACAGATTTATCAAGTGCAAAGGCAATTTCTGAGTACGTTACTTTTATAATTTTGGGAATACCTGTCATCAGGTCTCTTCCTCTGATTTCATAGTCTTCCGGAGGATTGTCCAGTTCAGTGAGCGCAGAACCTACTTCTATTTTAACTCTCTCGGCAGATCTTTCACCGATCAGCAGGTTGTGTTGTCTTCTCATGTAGTCAAGGATGTCTTTGTTGAAGACATCTCCTGCCACTCTGATGGATTGTTCACAAACAATTCCGGAAAGAGCAATTACCGCAATCTCTGTGGTACCTCCTCCGATATCGACAATCATGGAGCCTACAGGCTGCTCAATGTCGATGCCAAGACCAATGGCAGCAGCGATAGGTTCATGAATCATGTAAACTTCTTTTGCTCCGGCATGTTCTGCTGAGTCTCGCACGGCTCTTTTTTCAACCTCTGTGATACCAGAAGGGATGCAAATGACCATTCTGTGGGATGCTCCGAAGAATCTTTTTCCTCCATCAATTAATTTAATCAGTCCTCTTATCATGTGCTCGGCAGCATGGAAGTCGGCGATTACACCGTCTTTCAGGGGTCTGATGGTTTTGATGTTTTCATGAGTCTTCTCATGCATTTGCATTGCTTCCCGGCCAATGGCTCTTACCTTACCTGTAATCTTATCAAGGGCAATGATGGATGGTTCATCAACAACTATTTTGTCCTTATAGATGATCAAGGTATTTGCTGTTCCCAGGTCAATTGCGATATCACTGGTGAAAAAATCAAATAATCCCATGCTTATTAAAAATCCTGATTTAAACTAATCCTTTTAATACTGTGAAATTTACAAATTTGTTTTCAAATCAAAAGAAATTAAACTCATTTTTAGTGCTTGAAATGCCTGAAGCCTGTTAAGACCATGGCCATATCATGCGCATTGCAATAGTCTATTGACTCTTGATCTTTTATAGACCCTCCCGGTTGTATCACGGCTTTGATACCTGCTTTATCAGCGATTTCTACACAATCAGGGAAAGGGAAGAACGCATCGGATGCCATTACAGCACCTTCAAGAGAAAATCCGAAACTTTTGGCTTTTTCGATCGCTTGTCTAAGAGCATCTACTCTCGAGGTCTGACCAACGCCGCTTGAGATCATTTGTCCGTCTACTGCCAGTACGATTGCATTAGACTTGGTGTGTTTACAGATTTTGTTCGCAAACAACAAAGCTCTTTTCTCTTTGTCGGATGGTAAACGATTGGTTACGGGTTTTAGTTCTTCTTCTGTTTCCTTTTTTAAATCTTTTTCCTGTTCTATCACTCCGTTAAGTAATGTCTTAAATTGTCTTGAAGGGAGTGTAACGGGTTTTCTTCTTAATAGGATTCGATTTTTTTTCGAAGTAAGTAATTCCAGCGCTTCTTTTTCAAACTCCGGAGCAATTAGTACTTCGAAGAACAGCTTGTTCAGTTCCTCTGCAGTAGCCAGGTCGATTTTAGAACCAGTGATGATAACACCTCCAAAGGCAGAAACAGGATCTGCAGCCAGTGCTTTCAGATAGGCTTCTTTCGGAGTGTCTGCCGACGCTATACCACAGGCATTGTTGTGTTTCAGGATGGCAAAGGTCGTGGTTCCTTCAAATTCATCAATAAGACCTACCGCAGCATCAATGTCCAGCAGGTTGTTGTACGACAATTCCTTTCCATTCAGCTTTTCGAACATTTCATCAAGCTTTCCATAGAATACACCAGCCTGATGTGGGTTTTCTCCATAACGAAGAACCTGGAAGTCTCTTACGCTTTGCTTAAAATGTTTTATCTCTTCTCCGCTGAAGAAGTAATTGAAGATGGCGGTATCGTAGTGAGAGGAAATGTCAAATGCTCTTCCTGCGAAAAGTTTTCTTTCGTTTAGATCTGTTTCTCCTTTTCTTTCGATAAGGATATTTTCAAGCATCGGATACTGATCTTTGGACGCAACGATTACCACATCTTTAAAGTTTTTCGCTGCGGCTCTGATGAGCGATATTCCTCCGATATCTATTTTTTCTATGATTTCTTCTTCTGAAGCACCGGAAGCAACTGTCTCTTCAAACGGATATAAGTCTACGATCACAAGATCCAGACTTGGGATATCGTATTGAGCTACTTCTTTCAGGTCTTGTTCAAAATCTCTTCTGAAAAGTATACCTCCAAAAATTTTAGGGTGAAGTGTTTTTACCCTTCCTCCAAGAATCGACGGGTAGGTTGTTAATTCTTCCACTGGCGTCACCTCTATTCCTAATTCTTCAATGAATTTTTGAGTACCTCCGGTAGAATAAATTTTAACGCCTTGTTTGTCAAGAAGTTTTACGATTCTGTCAAGTCCGTCTTTATAATAAACTGATATAAGGGCAGATTTAATTTTTCTTGGATTCATTACTTTTCAATTAAAATTTCAGGAAATAGGATTATATGTTTTTGAACAAATAAGTGCATCAATTACTTTGGGAAAGTGCTCGTGCTCAAGAGCTTGTACCTTTTTGGCAAGTGTCTCAGGAGTATCGTCATCAGTAACCAGACATCTGGCCTGGAACACAATTGTTCCTTTGTCATATTCCTTATTTACCATATGGATACTGATACCACTTTCTTTTTCTTTGGCACGGACTACAGCTTCGTGGACGTTCATTCCGTACATGCCTTTTCCTCCATAAGAGGGCAGAAGGGCGGGGTGAATATTTACAATCGAATCAGGATAGGCCTCAATCAGGTTTTCCGGCACAAGCCATAAAAAGCCCGCCAGGATGATCCAGCTTACCCCTAATGCTTTCAGTTCGTCTACTATTACAGAGGATTGGGTGAATTCTGCCCTGTTAAATACGCGTGTAGGTACTCCGAGCATTTTAGCCCGTTCAAGGGCATAGGCATCTTTCTTATTAGAAAGTAGCAACACTACTTCCGCACTCTTGTGCTCTTGAAAATATTCGATAATTTTCTGTGCATTTGAACCGGAACCGGAACAAAATATTGCAATTTTAACAGGCAAGGGAATTTTGATTTTAAGGTTGCAAATATATAATAAGATTTAGACAAAAAGCATACTTAGGACCCCTGTAAGCATTATTAGCTTGCAAAAAGTACTTAATTTCTTAAAATCTGTGATCGTATCGGCTTTTGAAAGGTAAATCAGGAAGGCTAAAAAAGGAAGCAGGACAAAAATCAGGCAGTATCCGATAAAGAGCGTATTAAAAGGATTTTCTTTTATCAGCCAGAAATATCCTATAATCATGGAGAGTATAAAAAGTATGCCCACGATAAACAGGAACGATTTGGTCTTGCGTATGCCCCACAGGATGGGCAATGTCTGGCAGCCAAAACTGGCATCTCCTTTTACATCTTCCATATCTTTAACCACTTCTCGGATCAGGGATATGAAAAACGCAAAAATGGCATACACCAGTACCGAAGCATAGCGGTCCTCGGCAAGGGTGCCTACAAGGAAAATGGATAGTGCGGTGAGAAAGGATATGGCTATATTCCCTGATAATGGTTGTCTTTTTAACCGGTTGGAATACAGCCATAAAAGGAAACTGCAAAAGGCAATGGTTATTCCAAGCTTTAATCCTACCATCAATCCAGCCAGAATGCCTGTTCCGTTGAGCATAAAATGAAATATCATTGCGGTCCTTCTTTTGAAGATTCTTCCGATTACCACTCTGCCGGGCTTATTGATAATATCAATTTTGATGTCATAGTAGTCGTTGATGATATATCCTGCAGCAGCGATGCAGAGGGTAGCCAGGGTCAGCAACAGAAAGGACAGGTTGAACGGGTTGTTATTTTTAATCAGGAAAAAATAGACAAACAACTGGGAGAAAAACAAAATCAGAAGATTGTTAAACCGGATGAGTTTAATAAACCCTTTGAAATATGTTTTTAAGTGCAGTTTTACCGGTCCTGACATAAGGTGGGTGTTTACCATTGATCGATTAGCCACTTACCCTGTGCTCTCATAACTTTTTCAATGACGTCTCTCACTGCACCTCTGCCACCGTTAAAGGGGGAAATATAGGTGCAGATTTCTTTAATGTCTCCTGCAGCATCGTTGGGGCAGGTGGGCAGTCCTACCAATTTAAGCATTTTAAGGTCAGGAATATCATCGCCCATGTATAAAATAGAACTTTTATCCAGATGTTTATCGTGCAGGTATTCATTAAAAACCGCAAGCTTATCTTTCACTCCCATAAAAACATCTGTGATCCCCAGAAATTTTAATCTTTTCGCTACTCCTTCTTCAAATCCCCCGGTTATGATGATGATGTTGTAGCCACTTTGCAAAGCCTTTTCGATTGCATAGCCGTCTTTAATATAAAAGTTTCTGACATGCTCACCTGTTGCATAGGACTGAATGCTTCCGTCGGTTAAAACACCATCTACATCAAAAAGAAAAGTAGTGATTTTGGAAAAATCAGAATGTTGGATACTCATGGGATTTAAGATTGTGAATGTACTTTGATAATATTTTCTGTAATGTCTTTATAAATTTTCTTAAAATCTTCCTTATTGTCAAGAATTTTCAAGTGTTCCCGGATGGTGGAAATATCTCTCCGCACAGCCGGACCGGTCTGGGCTTTGATTGGATCTATTTCGAAGGCCTTGGTCAGCGTTTCAGATAATAAAGGCTTCAGTATGGTGAAATCTATATCCTTTTCATCCAGGAGCGATTTTGCCATATAAAGCAGATGGTTGGCAAAATTGGCAGAATAAACCGCAGAAAGGTGGATGAGCTTTCTCTTTTCTTCAGGAGCCTGAAAAGCTTTTGCCGAGATACTTCTGGCAAGTGCTAATAGATGTTTTGTCGTTTCCTGGCTTGATCCTTCTACCAGAATAGGCACCTCTTCCCAGGAAATTTTTTTCTTTTTGGTAAAGGTTTGCAAAGGATAGAAGCTCCCATACTGTTCAAAGCCGGACAACAGGGAGATGGATTTGGTCCCGGAGGTATGGACGAGGATGCTGTCGGGCGGAAGTATAATCTGGGAAGAAACGTCTTCTATGGCATCGTCGCTAACTGCAATTATAAAGATAGCAGACTTACTTTGGGAGAAGTCGGGGCTGTTAACATGCCTGGCGTCATACAGGTGGCTGCACAAACCTTTTGCCGCAGCCTGATTCCTGGAATAGACTTCGCTGACAAAATGCCCTGCATTTTCCAGAGCAGGGGCCAGATGACTGGCCAGATTGCCCGAACCGATCATAGTTATTCTATAGCCCATGCTCGAAAATAGTTAAAAAGTTATTCTGTGTTTTTATCCCTCATTTTGGCAAATTCCTGATACCTTCTGATCATGGCCAATAGTAAGCCTGTCACCAGTACAAGCGTTCCAATCCAGAGAATATTAATAAAAGGTTTTTCTATTGCTTTCAGAATGATATAGTCCTTCTGCGTGGTATTTACAGCAAAGGTAAATTCCTCTTTCACAGGATCTATATTCAGGAAGCTTATTTTGATGCCCAGGTCCTCATTTATATCCGGAATCTGGCCGGCAAGCCCTTCTTTCATTTTAATCAGGTACACGGGATGAATGCTGTGGGTTTTCTCCACGTCAAGCACGTGGAAATGTGCCATCACAGCCGCATCTTCCTTATCCAGGGGCATTCCCGGTATATGGTGTATTCTCTCTACTTCGTTCAGTATGGTAACATAATCATTGATAAATACCGTATCGCCGGGTTTAATGGTGTACTCTTCTGTAGGAGACCACTCTTTCTCTTCATCCGGGGACGGTATGGACGATACGTGTGCGTACAGGTCTTTATTATAGAAATGTTCGATTCCGGGAGAAGCAAGAAGGCCCATGGATGGGTTTACCTGCGCTCTTGGATAAAGGGTAAACGTATCTCCGTTTTCTTTCGCTATCAATACTTCGTAATAGGTGTTTTCCGGATAAACTTCAATGGTGTCTCCTTTATCAAAATACCTTTTCCCGTCGTACTCAATTGTTCTCTTAGCCAGTGCCTTGTATGGATCTTCCAGTGGAAGCAGATGGTCTTTCTTAATGTAGCCTGGAAAATCTTTGGCCTCAAGCCTTGGTCCGATGTACTTCAGCCTGTAATCGTTCATCTGTTTCCATTCATTTCTCCAGAGGAGGATGTTGTCTCTGTTGAAATCGTTGCCAGCTTCTTTGGAGTAAATTAGTCCGGTGGTGTTAAGAGAGATGATTTTGGAATAACCGGAAGAAAAGAGTATTCCAAGCAACATCAGGGCTACTCCAATGTGTGCGATTGCTCCGCCAGCTATTTTGTAGTTGTTTTTTACAATTCTTAGGAATATGGTCGCATTGCTGATGACCGAAAATAATGCAGTGGTAAATAGCAGGATATATGCCGGCGTGATTTCGATTTTGTTCATCATCGTCAGGCAGATGACTGCACTGGATATCAGCAAGGTTAAGATGACAGGAATGCTTAATTCTTCCCAAAGCTTTTTGCTGTCCATTTTTTTCCACCAGAAAAACTGACCTATCGCAGAGATCAGGGCGATCAGTATCCCTGCCCAGATCTGAAACTTGGTGTAATGCTCTATCTGATCGGCGGGAGGAGCAATGTTGGATTCTATTCCAAGTGCACCCAGTAGTTTATTATAGACAGGAATAGAAGTGGTATACAGCACCTGGAAGGCTGCCAGGCAGAAAACTACCACTCCAATAAATATCCAGAACTCGCGGGAATAAACAGATACCTCCTCGTTTCCTTCTCCCTGAAGATTTTTCCAGCGAACAATGATTAAAGCTATGGACATTGCTAACAGCGCCAAAAGAAATACCAGTAGTTGTCCGGAGAGTCCAAGGTCGGTAAAGGAATGCACCGAAGATTCACCCAATATTCCGCTTCGTGTAAGGAAGGTTGAATAAAGGATAAGTATAAACTGAGCGGTTATCAGGATCACAGAAGCCTGAAGCGATTTATTGCTGTTTTTGAAAATCAGCATGGTATGAATCGCTGCTACAAGGATCAGCCATGGAACATATACCGCATTTTCTACCGGGTCCCAGTTCCAGTATCCTCCGAAGTTCAGGGTTTCATAAGCCCAGTAACCACCCATCAGAATTCCGGTTCCGAGGGTAGAAGCTGCAAAAAGCGCCCATGGGAACGCTGGTCTGATCCATTCTTTGAATCTTCCCTGCCATAAGCCCGCCATGCAATAAGCAAACGGAACCAATGTAGCGGAGAAGCCAAGGAACAGGGTAGGAGGGTGAATAACCATCCAGTAGTTTTGTAAAAGCGGGTTTAGTCCGGTTCCGTCTTCAGGAATAAAATCAGGATTGGCCTGATAGACAGGAATGTCTCCCATGTAATCTTTTAGAAGAATAAATGGTGAGCTACCGATTTTGAAGTCCAGTCCGGGAATTACCACGCCCAGTATCATTGAGCACAAAAAGAGCTGAACGAGACAGAAGATTGTCATTACAGGCGCTTCCCAGGTCTTATTGACTTTAATAAGTACTAATCCGAGCAGTACATTCCAGAAGATCCAGACCAGAAAACTTCCTTCCTGACCTTCCCAGAAACAGGAGATCATGTATTCTGCAGGCAGATTGTTGGAGGAATGGCTCCAGGCATAGTGGTATTCGTAATAGTGCTGACTGATTATTGTAAATAAGGCAGCCACTACGCCAAAAACGGCCAGGGCATGGGTAAAAAAGATGATTCTAGCAAACCTGAGCCAGGAGTTTTGTTGGATAATATCTACTGATACTGTTGCTTTTCCAAAGGAAAAAGTAGCAAGTATGGAAAATATAAATGAGATAATGACACAAAGATGGCCAAGGTCCCCCAAATATCCGCGCATGAATTTGATAAGTTTTAATTAATTAGCCTTCAGTTCTTTCTCTTCGTATTTCGAAGGGCATTTCATCAGAATTTTATCTGCTTTAAAGATTTGGTCCTGAGTGCTGCCGATCACCACAATTTGCTCAGCTCTTTCAAAGTCCTGAGGTTTTGGGTTGAGGTATACTACTTCCTCTTCCTGATTATTTTGATCAATTAGCTTGAACACAAAGTAATTAGGGTCGATTTCGGGTTTATAGTAAAATTCGGTTAGTTGTCCGTTGGCATCTTTTTTTACTTTGCCAACCACGTGAACTTTGCTTTTATTCCCTTTGGCAGCCATTTCGTCTGCCTCTTTAAAAGTAACGTAGGCACTGGTATCTCCGGAGGTTGAAACAATAACTCCGATACAGATAGCGATAACAATGAGACCTATTATATGCGTTTTTTTCATGTCAGTTTTGATGCTCTAGTTCGTTTTCGAGTTTACTTAGCTTCCTGTCCAGCACAACAAGGTAAATTATAATACCTGTAAGAATCAGGGCAAAAGTACCTACCACTACATAGATTTTTCCATCTTTTCTGAAAGCGTCAGCCATCTCCACATCGTCCGATGCGGAATTTTGAGCAACTACTGGTGCCGCGAAATTTAAAGTGAGCAACAGGACGAATAAAAAGAACAATTTTTTCATAGATTAATTCCCCCATTTAATAAGGTGTTCAATTTTTTTAAGGCGTATTCTCAGTGTTGTGATCCACCATCCTAAAAGCGTGAAGCCTATAACAGCAGGATAGAAAACCATTCGCATTTTGCTGTCCAGGTCGTAGGCATTAAAGCCAGGGTTGCCCCCATTGCCCGGATGCAGTGAGCTGGTAAGTCGCGGAAGCACAAAAATTAATGCAAGAAATGCCGGATAGGCAAGTATATTGTAGATCGCGCTTATTTTAGCTTTTTCTACCGGATCTGAAAAGGAGCCTCTCAGAATAAAGTAGGCAAGGTAAATGAGGATTCCGATAGCAGATGCATTTTGTTTGGGATCTCCACTCCAGGGCTCACCCCAGGTATAATTAGCCCAGAGCATACCTGTTGCAATACCCAGCAGACCGAAAAGTATACCTGTATTGGCCGCTTCCACCGCTGTCAGGTCATGTTTCCAGTCGCCTTTTGAAAGGTACAGGATGGCATTGGCCACGGATACCCCAAGCATAATGATCATTCCAAACCACATCGGAACGTGGAAATACAGGTTACGTATGGATTCATTAAGGATTGAAAGTCTTGGTACCGGAAACAAAAAGCCAGCGATCAGGGTGTAAAACAGGAGAACTATTGTAATTATTTTCCACCAGTTGAGTGGACCTTTTTTAGAATTTGTTGTCATGGGGCCGAAATCTACAAAATTACCTTTTTCAGCTTCGCCAAAGGTAAGGAAATAGTAAATATGTTACAGTTATTATAATTATATTTATTGCAAGCACAAGCGCAATCTCATCCATACTAAACGACCGATCCAGTCCGTCAATTGCAGCTTTTGAAATTTTGATTACCAGAAGTAATAAAGGCAGAATCACAGGAAATCCTAGTATGGCCATAAGCGTGGCATTGTTCCCGGCTTTGGCCGCAATAGCACTGATCATGGTAAGTGCTGAGGCAAAGGATAAGGAAGCCAGCAGTATGTCGACAATAAACAGCAGGTTGTCTTCCACCTTATTTTCCATCACAAGTGTGTAAAATCCCAATGCAATAATTCCCAGAACAATCATCAGAATTGCATTATAGACAATTTTGGAAATAATAAATGCCTGAGGATTGGCAATCGTATAATAATATATAAAGCGTTGTTGTCGTTCCTGAAAGAAACTTTTGGATACTGCATTTATGGAAATGAAAAGCATGATGATCCAGAATATTGCATTCCAGGTAGCAGCGGAGAGCTGGGCGGTTCGGACTCCAATGCTCAGATAGCATATAAAAACGGCACCACCAACGTACAGCAATATTCCACCGAAGGTATATTTCTGCCTCCATTCAAGGGTCAGGTCTTTTTTTATCAGGGCTAGTATCTGGGCAAGCATTTCGCTACAAAGATGGGGAAAACACCTTGATCAAAAAAGTAATTTTTCCCTGTTTCGATGCTATTTAAAGGAAAATCCGGTCTCAAAACGTATATTTGTCTAACAATACTTTTAAATCCAATGAAGAAAAATCTTTTAACTCTGAGTTTATTATTTTTTGTAGTGATCTCTTCGTTAGCCCAAAAGGCTGATCCTAAAAATATTGTAAAAGTAGGCTTCCCTGTTGTGTTTGTAGGTAGTATGAACCTGGCTTTTGAAAGAGCTATTAATGAGAAAGTTTCGGTACAGGTGACAGGAGGCTATCGCCATATTGAAGACCGCTATGGATTTACCTGGCCTACTTCGGATCAAAGCAGGCTCGACGACTCCAAAGTATATTCAGGTTACACCATCGTTCCGGAATTAAAATATTATCTGACCAATACCACATGGGATGCTCCTAAAGGGTTTTATATCTCTGCATTTGGTCGATATGGAAAGTATGATGTTGAATTTAAGGATTATACCACTCCCAACGGTGATTATAACGCAAAATACAGTTATTCAGAATCCGGAGGAGGGGTGTTGACTGGTTTTCAGTTTATTGTGGGGAAAGTTTTCGTAATGGATTTTTTCATCGGCCCGCAGTTTAAAATTAGAACATTGCAGCCCATCATGTGGGAAAACCCAAAGATTATCAATTCCAACCCTAAAAACGCCTCCTCTTACATAGGGCTGGAAAAAGATGGCCAGAGGCCAGGCGTGCGACTTGGATTTAATATAGGAATCGCATTTTAGTAAAAGATACTTTGCTATACCAAAGCCTTCCGTAAGAGGGCTTTTTTTATAGGGTTCGTGAAACGATTGGCCGTCTGATGGTCGATTATAAAACTGCTGGAAACAATGAAGCCATCGCAGAGAGGGTGGCTTCATTGTTTTTATAGATTGATCCAATTGGGAGTTCTTCCTGAGTGGCGTTTTGAAATGACTACTTTTTAAATAATTTGCTGTATGCCGTACTTGTCTGATACGAAAGCGTAGAGTCGTTGTCAAAGGAATAATTCCAGGCTGGCATATTTCTGTTTTCCCAAACAACTGTCTGGAGGCTGTCTCTTTTCCGGTACCCCTGCATGGTAAAATTGAGAAGTTTTTTTTTCTTATTTACATAATATGTGCCGAAGATGCTGTCGGTGAGGATGGTATCGCTTCCCATGCCACTTCTGAGGTAAAGCAGGAAAAATGATTTATCCTCGTTAAACGTGTAAGAGCTGTTAAAATCTGTCCATTTCCCGATCAGACGAGGATCAGTATAGATTTCGTCTTCTTTACAGCCGAAAAGAAAAGATACCGTAAGGATGAAAATGTATAACGTACGCTTCATGCTATAAAATTAGCTAAAATTTAAATCCAAGAGACGGAGCCAGGTAGATAGAATAAAATGTCTTGTTGGTGGCATCATTATTCACCTGCATTCCGAGAACCAGGCAGCCGATGAGGTGTTCCGGAATTATAACTGTCTGAAACCCTATGCCCACCCCTCCGCCAAATGGTTTAGGCTTTTCTATGGGAACGCTGCTGTTTACGTTTTGTAATTTCCGCCAGTGGTTGTGCAGAGTGTAGGGGCGGGTGTTACCATCAAAATAGATCAGATTGCCATAGGTCGCACTTCCCTGAATAAATATACCTTCCGGAGCCATTCCTCCCGGGTAAAACCGGAGAAGCCCTTCCGCCAGATAGCCATCTTTCAAAAAACTTTCTTCTCTGACTTTTATTGTTGCTTTGCCGTTTCCGGTACTGCCGAGTTTTGCATAAAGATTAAGTCCAAAGGAAAATTTGCCATTGACCGGATATTCCAGTTCCAGGGAGGCAGTATTCCAGAAAAAAGCAGGGGAGAGTTTGATGTTAAAGCCTCTTGTTGGATTTTCTTCCGTGAAAGAGTGGTTGAGACGAAAATAATGAGCGGGTCTTTTTCCAAAATCAGATGAAAAAGCATAGAGGGGGAGTAAAAGAGCAAAAAGGTGAAAAATCCTTTTCATTTAGTTAACGGAACTATTATAGCTGTCTAAATTTATGAATAATAGTTGGATTTGGCTGATATGAAAGTGTATTTAATAAAAGTAACAGTGACTGTTGCCTAAAATTATAAGAAGTAACACTCGTACTTTTTATTTGGAAATTTTTCCAAGGCGGTTTACGGTTGAGGTAAATTTTGGTTCTGCAAAGATTCAGGAATATAAAAAAAGGCAGACTATTGAGGCCTGCCTTTTTTATACTATTTATAGTGTAGTTTAACCAATTACAGCTTCTGCGAGTACAATGATTTTATTGTCAAGTACTTCTACCAGTCCACCATCAATTACAACATTCTTCACCTGGTTATGACCTTCGGAAATTTTTACGTTCCCTTTTTCAAGAGTACTGATAATTGCAGCGTGGTTGTTAAGCACTTCAAAAGGACCTTCAGTTCCGGGAAGGTTTACTGCGACTACTTCACCGCTGAACACCTTTTCGTCAGGAGTTATGATTTCAAGAAACATCATTCTACTAGTTTATCGTGGAAGTTTAATGAGGACAGCTAATTAAAAGAAGGAATGCGGATGGTTCCGCATTCCTGTTTCCCTCATTAATTATTTAGCTTCAGCAAGAAGTTTTTCTCCTTTAGCAACTGCTTCTTCAATGCTACCAACAAGGTTGAAAGCAGATTCAGGAAGGTGATCGTGCTTACCATCAAGGATTTCGTTAAAGCCTTTGATGGTATCTTTAATATCCACAAGAACTCCTTTAAGACCTGTAAATTGCTCAGCAACGTGGAATGGTTGAGACAAGAATCTTTGTACCCTTCTTGCTCTGTGTACCACCAGTTTATCTTCGTCAGAAAGCTCGTCCATACCAAGGATGGCGATGATGTCCTGAAGTTCTTTATATCTCTGAAGAATTTCTTTTACTCTTTGAGCGCAGTCATAATGCTCATCACCTAGAATTTCTCTTGTAAGAATTCTTGAAGTAGAGTCTAGTGGGTCTACTGCAGGGTAAATACCAAGCTCGGAAATTTTTCTTGACAATACGGTTGTCGCATCAAGGTGAGCGAAGGTTGTCGCCGGAGCAGGGTCAGTTAAGTCGTCCGCAGGAACGTAAACGGCCTGTACGGAAGTGATAGAACCTCTTTTGGTTGAGGTGATTCTTTCCTGCATCGCACCCATTTCAGTAGCAAGGGTTGGCTGATATCCTACTGCAGAAGGCATACGACCAAGAAGAGCGGATACCTCAGAACCTGCCTGAGTGAAACGGAAGATGTTGTCAATGAAGAAAAGAATATCTTTACCTTGTCCTTGTCCGTCTCCGTCACGGAAGTACTCCGCTACGGTAAGACCGGAAAGCGCAACTCTTGCACGTGCTCCCGGAGGTTCGTTCATCTGACCGAACACGAAGGTTGCTTTTGAGTCTTTTAATTTTTCAGTATTAACAGCTGCAAGATCCCATCCGCCTTTTTCCATGCTGTGTTTGAACTCTTCGCCGTAGTTAACGATACCAGCTTCGATCATTTCACGAAGAAGGTCGTTCCCTTCCCTTGTTCTTTCGCCCACACCAGCAAACACAGAAAGACCAGAATAAGCTTTTGCGATGTTGTTGATCAGCTCCTGAATCAATACGGTTTTTCCTACTCCTGCACCACCAAACAAACCGATCTTACCACCTTTTGCATAGGGCTCGATCAGGTCAATTACTTTAATACCGGTATATAAAACTTCAGTAGATGTAGAAAGGTCTTCAAATTTAGGAGCAGGTCTGTGAATTGGAAGGCTTCTGTCTCCTTTTGGTTGAGGTATACCGTCGATTGCTTCTCCAACTACGTTAAAAAGTCTTCCTTTTATATCTTCACCAACCGGCATTTGGATCGGAGCACCTTTGTCTACAACTTCCATTCCTCTCTGTAAACCGTCTGTACTCTCCATGGAGATGGTTCTTACCCTGTCTTCTCCCAGGTGCTGCTGACATTCAAGTACAACTACCTGGCCATTCAGTTTCTTAACTTCAAGGGCATCCAGTATTTTTGGAAGTTTTGCATTAGGCCCCTCAAAGCTCACATCTACCACAGGTCCAATTACCTGGGTTATTTTACCGATATTTGCCATTATAATTTAAGCTGTTAAAGTAAAGTATGGTTAAATTTGCGAGTGCAAAACTACTGGTTTATTTAATCATTCCAAAATGAGCAATATTTTATTTATCCATAACAATGGAAGTTCTTTCGAAAATTTTTGAACTCTGATTTTTAGAATTTTATTTCTGCCTCCCCGGAGAGTGCTCTGTGAGGATAGGAGTGCGGTTGCAAATTGTTGATTTTTATGAATTTAATATGATTCTGAAGGTCGTTCCCTTGCCTATTTCTGAAAACAGTACATATATTTTGCCTTTATGATAATTTTCTACAATTCTTTTTACCAGCGTAAGGCCAAGGCCCCATCCTCTTTTTTTGGTCGTATAGCCAGGCTTGAAAATTTCCTGTGCCTTTGATCTGGGAATTCCTTTACCCGTATCGGAAATGTCAATGGCAATTTTGCCGTCGTTCATTCTCAAAATCCGGATATCAATTTTGCCGACTCCGTTCATGGCGTCGGTGGCATTTTTGCATATATTTTCTATAACCCATTCAAAAAGAGGTTTGTTTATCTTGGCGGTAGCCGATACCTCCACATCGGAAGTAATGGAGAAGGTAACTTTGCTGGAAATTCTGGATTTCAGGTAATCAATATTTTGCTTTACCGCCTGGTACACATTTTCGTCGGAAAGTGTTGGTACGGAGCCGATGTTGGAAAACCTCGAGGTAATCATTTCCAGTCGAACGATGTCTTTGTTCAGCTCTTCCAGCGCTTCTTCTCCTTCGTATTTCGGATTACTTTTCAGCAGCTCCAGCCAGGCCATTAAGCTCGACAGGGGAGTCCCAAGCTGATGGGCGGTTTCCTTGGCAAGCCCCACCCAAACCCTGTTTTGTTCTGCGTTTCTGGAGTAGCTAAAGGCCAGGTAGGCAATAATGGCAAAAATGGCAATGACGGTCAGCTGAATAAAAGGGTAATAAACCAGCTGGGTGAGTAAATAAGAGTTTTTATAAAAAATGTAGTTTTTTAATCCCGGGCCAAACTCTACCACTATAGGTTCATGCTCTTTTTCCATTTCGGCAATTTCCTTTTTCATGAACTCTATGCGCTCTGCTTCGCTCAGACCATCCGGTATGGCCAGATTTTTCTCGCTGATAGGTAATTTATTCTCATCGGTGAGGATTACAGGGACGGAATTGTTGGCTTCGATAATTTCCTGAAAAAGGAAGGTTAATCCACCGCTGTTTTCCGGACTGATCGCAGTTTTAAGGCCTTTGGCGTACAAATCTATCAGTTTTTTTTCCCTTTCTGCCAGCTTGTTAACCAGGCTTTGTGTATAATAAATTGATACACCGCCAATTACAACAGCAATAATCAAAATGATCAGCTTGAATTTTGACCGGTTCTGATAGATGTCCAGCGTTCTTAACTGCGTGAATTCCATTTCCAAAAATACTTTTTTCCAGTAAATAACAGGAACATTTTTGTCCAGTCTTCCATTACTACAATTAAAATATCCTTTTTCTTACATTCGCTTTCGTAATTAGAAATATAAAGGTTATTTTTGCTGTCCCACATTACAAAAGGAATGATTAGTAATTTTAAAGCGGTTAGTTTATCCTATAAAACGGCTCCCCTGGAAGTCAGAGAGTTGCTCTCTTTAAATGAGGATTTGTGTAAGAAACTGATGCTGAACCTGAAAGAGTTCACTGACGCTTCTGAAATATTAATTCTTTCTACCTGTAACAGGACTGAAATTTATTATTCTTCCAATACAGATTACAGTAAAGAAATAGTGAAACTGGCCTTTCTTCAGAAAGGAATTACCGATGGAGAAAACTACTACAAGTATTTCCAGATAATCGGAGAGCATTCTGAAGCAGTACAGCATCTTTTTGATGTAAGCATCGGTCTGGAGTCGCAGGTGGTGGGAGACATGCAGATTACCAACCAGGTTAAACACGCTTATCAGTGGGCGGCAGATATGGGCGTAGTTGGTCCGTTTTTACACCGACTGATGCACACCATATTCTTTACCAATAAAAAGGTGGTTCAGGTTACGCCTTTCAGAGACGGAGCTGCTTCTGTGAGCTATGCTACAGTGGAACTTGCGGAAGAGCTTGCAATGGAGCTGGCGGAACCAAAAGTGCTGATCGTTGGTCTGGGAGAAATGGGTGCCGATGTGTGCAGAAATTTCTCAGGAACAGGCCTGAAAGACATCACGATTACCAACCGTACCTACTCTAAAGCAGAAGAACTGGCTAAAGAGTGTGGCGTGAAGGTAATCCCTTTTGAAAATCTGTGGGAAGCGGTGAAAGAGGCGGATGTAATTATCTCTTCTGTATTCAGAGACGAGCCTTTGTTTACCAAAGAAGAAGTGGCCAAACTCAACATCCTTACTTATAAATATTTCATTGATATATCTGTACCAAGAAGTGTGGAAGCCAAAGTGGAAGAAATTCCGGGGGTACTGGTATACAATATCGATCATATCAAAAACAGAGCAAACGAGGCGCTTGAAAAAAGGGTCAATGCTATTCCGATGGTTAGAGCAATTATTGCGGAAAGCATTGTGGACTTTAACGACTGGGCTAAGGAAATGGTGGTTTCTCCGACCATCAATAAATTGAAGAATGCATTGGAGCAGATTCGTCAGGAAGAAATGTCAAGATACCTGAAACACCTGAACGAAGAAGAAAGCAAAAAGGTAGACATGATCACCAAAAGCCTGATGCAGAAAATCATTAAGCTCCCTGTATTGCAGCTAAAAGCAGCATGTAAAAGAGGGGAAGCCGAAACGCTCATGGATGTGCTGAATGATTTGTTCAATCTGGAACAACAACCGGAAGAGCTTCGCGTAAAAGAAAAGAACTAAGGGTTTAAAATATTCGTTAAAAAACTAAAGCAGGGAAAACTTCCCTGCTTTTTTTATAGTTTTACCCCTTTAAATGAAGCCTTTGAAGAAATTTTATCTTATTTTTTTATCCATTCTTGCAGTGGTACAGGCATTGGCCGGGGCTGCAGAAGATTCTGTTTATAGTATACCCAAAGACCAGCTGGTGCTAAACAGGAAAGGTCAGTTGACACTACCGAAAGTGCCAGAGCTGGATAATTTTACAGATTATACTCCTGTCAGGGTGTTAGAGCCGGATCTGGGCGGAAAAATTGGTTTTGTAGATAAAAAGGGAAAGTTTGTTATTGATCCGGAGTATGATGCACTGATTCAAAACTTCCAGAACGGATACGCCATTGTTGGAAATTTCAAAGATTCCAAGCTTGAGAAAGGGGTAATTGATGTCAACGGAAAGCGCATTGTTCCTGTTCAATACGATTCCATAGCCCGCATTTCCCAGGTCGTTTTTTTCTGTGAAAAAGGAGGCTATTTTGATTTTTTCTCTGCTGCCGGAGTTCGGCTAAATGAACAGCGTCTTTCGGATTTTAGCATAAATGGGACACTTGTTTCCGGAACCAATATAGAAGCCGATCAGGGTGTTTTTGACCTTAACGGGAAATTATTGCTGCCTTTCCAGTATAAGGAAATTATAGTGAAGGAGGCCGGAATAGACGCCCAAAAGTATCCGGTCTGGCAGATTATGGAAGATGGCAACATAGCGTTTTCGCTTTCTGCCGACAGCCTGCAATCTTTTCAGCCGGAGGTTACAAAATATTATAAGAACCGTTATGTAGGACTGCTAAAGGGCAGGGAAATATTGGCACCTCCGGTGTACTCTGCCATAGAATTGCTGGGTCCTGAGTACTATATCGTAAAAAGGGAACAGCGTTACGGACTTATCGATACGGCTGGAAACGTGGTGCTGCCTGCACACTATGATACCATTGAAAGTACCGGCCACGGTTCATTAGTAAAGCTGGTGTCGGAAAAGGGGGAATCTGTTTTTAGTCCCGAAAAAAGCCAACTGTTATTCCGGGATGAAACCGCTCTGCATGTACTAGACGAAACTACGTTTGCTTTAAAAGATAAAAGAAATAAGTGGGGGATCGTTGACGGGAAGGGCGGCATACTCCTGCCATTTGAATACGACTCCATTGGTTATAAAAAAGGCAATTTATATGAGGCCGGAACCATTATCGGAGGGGAGCTGAAGATGGGAGCCATTGATGCAAACCGACAGTGGGTGGTTTGTCAGGGTGACCTGGACCTGTTTAATCTTGGGCTGCTGGAAGTACACGAGGAGACAGACACTGCCGGAACGCTGGAACGGAAAAGTATCTGCAACCTCAATCGTTATAAGTACTCGTCGTACGAAAAATTTCCGAATGGATTTATAAAAGTGACAAACCATAAAGGCCGGTTTGGGTTGATCAACAGCAAAGGCATAGAAGTTGCAGAGCCGGTATACGACTCCCTGATGGCAGTAGCAGATACGCTGGAATTGTTCTATCTTAAAAAAGGCAAAAATATTGGCCTGATCGATGGATCAGGTGAGTTTGTTTTCAGCTTTAAAGACGATGTTACCGAAATTCATCCGTTTTATGACGGCCATGCGGCCATTAAGCGAAAAGGCTTGTATGGGTTCATCGATCTGAACGGTAATATTAGAATTGCCCCCAAGTACACGAAATGTCAGAGCTTTTCGGACGGTTATGCCGGCGTAGTGTTACTGGGCAAGTGGGGGTTTGTAGACCGGAACGAAAACATCGCCGTGCAGCCTCATTACGTTCAGGTGCGCCCCATGAAGAAAGGGGTGGCCAGAGTTTCTTCCGGAGCCAGCAAATGGAAGTTTATTGATTCCACGGGAAAGGAGTTGAACGGGAATGTTTACTCGGATATCACTGTTGGAGAGCGGGGCCGGTACCTCGTCTATAAAAATGGCAAGGTCGGACTGGCAGAGGTGAACGGTAAAGAACTCATCGTTCCCAGGTACGATCGGTTAAAGGATTATGGCAATGGAATTATCGCAGTGAAGAAGGACGGTAAAGCCGGATTTATTGACGAAGCCGGAAATTTTACCATCCCGCAGGAATATGAAAATGTTCAATACGACCCCATCAACAAGAGATTTTTCCTTCAGCGAAAGCAGGAAGAAAAAACCTACATGGAGTTGACCACAACTAAAAAATAACCGCTTATCCTATATAGTTAATGCCAAAATCAATTTTTGCTCTGCTCATTTGTGTATGTTCTTTTACCTTTTCACTGGCCCAGGAAAAGATTTCGCAGCACTATAGCGAGGGCCTGGCGGTGGTAAAAAAGAAGACTCCTGAAGGTGTCCGCTTCGGCTTTGCAGACGAGAAAGGAAAGCTGGTGCTGGATTACAGATACGATACAGTGTACAAGCCTTTCCGGCAAGGGCTGGCCACGGTTGGACTGTATGGGAAAGCTGGTCTGATCAATAAGAAAGGCAAAGCGGTGATTCCGATTCAATATAAAGAAATCGGCGAGGTGACCAGAAATATCGTACCGGTGAAAAATGAACAGGGGCTTTGGGGCTTTTTAAAAAAAGACGGCAAAAAAATCACCGACTGTGTGTATAACAATTACAGGTATTCGCATAAAGGCAGAATCATCGTTCAGTACAGAGGGAAATGGGGCATTATAGAAGGCGACGGGCGTATTGCGGTACCTTTTAGTTACAACTATATTCAATACCTGGACGGTAAAAACTTCAGAGTACATAAAATAAATACCTGGCAGATAAAAGATCAGAAAAATAAGGTGGTGGCAAGTTTTGAATTTGACTCTCTGAAACCTGCCTCCGAAAATACATTTATCTACTCCCTTATCGGCAGCTATGGTCTCGTGGCCATGGATGGTACTGTGCTTACGGATCCTGTGTATGAGGAAATCGGTACGTTTAAAAATAATGTAGCTCCTGCACTGAAAGGAAAGTGGGGAGCTGTGGACCTGAAAGGCAAGGAGATCCTGTCGTTTACTTTTGACAAAGTTGTGGTGGAAGCAGGTTTTATCATTGCAGGGAAAAAGATTCGTAACGGCTACCGGTATCAGCTCTATAACTATGATGGTGTGCTGGTGGGCAAAGACGACTTTGACGAAACCGGTCATGCCTCTGAAAATTTTTGTGCGGTGCGAAAAAAGACACTCTGGGGCTTCGCAGATAAGTCGGGGGCATTGGTGGTTCCTTGCAAGTACAGGGAGGTTTCAATGGTTTCGGACGACCTGTTTGAGGTGACGACGCTTTCCAATCAGAAAATGGTATTGGGACGAAAAGGTGAAACCGTGGTAGAAGCGGAAAACTATGCGTTTTATAAAAATGGAATTTACAGAATAGATAAAGGGCAGAAAACAAGCTGGGTGGTGCCAAAGCACAGGTACGACAGTTTTGAGCAGGTAAGAAATGATCTCTGGATCGTTTCGAAGTCCGGCAAATATGGCATCATTAACACGGCAGGTAAGGAGGTGATTCCGGTAAAATACGATGCCATGCTTCCTCCCTCACCCGATGGGTACATCCCGGTTTCACTGGGTCGTAAATGGGGCATCCTTAATATGAACAACCACTTTACTGTTCCCCTCACCTATAAGTATGAACGGATCTATCCCTACAGAGACGGTTTGTTTCGGGTGTTGGTCAACAAGAAGTTTGGCTTTATTGATGGAGAAGGAAATATGTGGATCTCGCCACAGTATGCACAGGCACGGGACTGTTCGGAAGGCATGGTCCCGGTGGTGATACGGGATAAATGGGGTTTCCTGGATCATAAAGAAGTATTAAAAGCCCAGCCTTATTACGAATCGGTGAGTGACTTTAAAAATGGCTCTGCGATTGTTAAAGAAGGAAATACATGGAACCTGATCGACAAAAATGGCCGGCAGTTGCATACTGTGCCTTTCGATAAAATAGTACGTACGAAATACGACCGCTATTTACTTTACAAAGACAATAAGTTAGGCCTTGCCGACAAGAATGGCAGAGAAGCCCTTGCTCCCAAATACGATGCAATAGAAGAACTGGGCGACAATAAGATAAAAGTAAAAAAAGACGGCCTCTGGGGGATACTGGATTACAACGAAAATATAGTGATCCCCGTCGAGAACGATGTCGTGTTCTATGATTCCATCACCGGTAATTTTTTTACAGGGAAAAAAGGCAGGCTGGAAGTGATGCAAGTGAAATGAGTTGAAAGTTATAAGTGGTAAGTAGTAAGTCAGTTTAAATGCAGGCTTTACTTACCAATACAATAAGTTAGGTGTTGAGGACAAGAAGGAGAAAGACGCAATTCATTTTTCATCTTACCACTTACCACTTACAACTCAACTAAAGTTCAATTCCAAACTTCGCTCCAAGTTCTTTCAAATCCTTTTCTACTGGTGGTAGTAACGGAATCCCGTTTTGCATCCGTTCCGCTTCCATCTCTCTCTCGGGATCTCCTGGGATAAGTACTTTTTCACCTTCTATTGCTTTGGCAGATCTGAATCTTGAAATCCAGTTGTCCATGTGTGCTTTAAATTCTTCTTTGGGTCTCCAGGCGTCGATGCGCATGGCGCCGAAGAAGTGGCCTATTCCTTCTCCTACAGGGTCTGCCGGTGGGGCAAGGAAACTTACGAAAGGAGGTACCCATGGTCCGTAGTTGGCTCCTGAAAATACTGCAGAAAATATGTCCACAATAGCGCCAAGGCAATAACCTTTGTGGCTGCCATGTTCTCTGTCTCCTCCTAATGGCAGGAGCGCACCACCTTCTTTTAATTCATGCGGATTGGTACTTTGTGCTCCTTCTTTATTCTGAATCCAGCCGTAGGGGGCTTCAAGGTTTTTCCTCTGAAGAATTTCCAGTTTCCCGTTAGCAGCAGTAGTCGTAGCAAAGTCGGCCACAAAAGGAGGTTGCTTGTCTGCAGGAATGGATACCGCTATGGGGTTGGTGCCCAGTAATCGTTCTAATGAATAGGTAGGGGCTACAAGCGGACTGGCATTCGTCATGGCGATGCCGATCATGTCTTTCTCCAGTCCCATCATGGCGTGATAGCCTGCTATACCAAAGTGGTTGGAGTTTTTCACGGAAACCCATCCTGTGCCGGCTTTTTCAGCTTTCTCCATGGCAATCTGCATTGCCTGTGGCGCAATTACCAGACCCAGCCCTTTGTCTCCGTCAATTACTGCGGTAGAGGGCGTTTCATGTACGATTTTAAGTTTGGGGGTGGCATTGATCCTGCCGGCTTCCCAAAGTCTTACATAACCGGAAAGACGTGCTACTCCGTGAGAATCAACACCTCTGAGATCAGCCGATAATAAAACTTTTGCCCCAAGCTGGGCATCAGCCTCTGGACATCCTATTTTTTTAAGAATATTTTCAGTAAAGGAAAGTAGTGTATGGTAGGCGTACATAATACTATGATTTGGGCGCTAAGCTATCAAAATAATAGAAAAAATTCTATAAAAAATTTTATAGGTCCACTGCACTGCGGAGAGGCACAATCAGGCTGTTCAATTGTTTTAGAAAGAACTTTTAGATAGCTTTATATCTGAATTTCTGACTAAAAAGACATTGACATTGAAGCTATAATCCCCTCAAGATGAGTCGTGATGGTTTTTGGATTAAGTTGGGCTGATGTTATAAGTCTGTTGAGGAACAGCTGTCGGGAGGATATAGAATGTTGAAGGAGCAATGATGGTCTGTACTAAAACGAACGCTGTTGTCGTTGCCATGGAAAGGTAAATACGGGAGCTGATAGGTTGATAATAAACTTACTTACCTTAGAGAGAGATTTCAGACAGAATATTTTTATATAAAGGCAGAACTACTAACAGACACTAATCATAGAAAAAAGTAAAGATTGTAATAAGCTCACTGGTATGAAGAAATTTTTTATAATGGCCTGTATTCTTTTACAGTTCCAGGCGCATGCGCAGGATAAGAAAAGCCTTAAAGCAGAGATAAAACAGGTTACAGTGTTTCTTAATAAAGCACAGGTGACAAGCAGTGTAAATGCCCAGTTAAGTGCAGGGGCGAATGAACTGCTGGTGGAAGGCCTTCCTGCAGGTATTGACAAACAAAGTATACAGGTCTCCGGAAAGGGAGACTTTATAATCATGGCTGTGAAGCATGAGCTGAACTATGTCGACCCTCAGAAGAAGAGCAAAGAAATGATTGCTCTGGAAGATTCTGTTCGTTTTTATCAGAAAGAAGCCAGGAGGCTCAGAAGTCTGAACGACGTGTATGCCAAGGAAGAGCAAATGATTCTTGCCAACCAGAATATAAAAGGGGAGAAAACGGTTACTGCTGATGAGCTGGAAGACGTGGCGGACTTTTTCAGAGAGCGCCTGGAAGAAATAAAATTCGAGATTATTGAAGTTGAGGAAAAGTTAAAAGGTATTCAGGAAAAGGCAGACAAGTTTCAGAAGCAGTTGAATACGCTGTTTAATGCAAGAAATAAAAATACAAGCAACATCCGCATTTCCGTAACAGCCAAATCCGCTGGTGCCGCACAGCTGGAGCTACAGTATGTGGTAGCCGATGCAGGCTGGTACCCTCTGTATGACATCCGGGTAAAAGATACCAAAAGCCCAGCACAACTGAACTATAAGGCTCAGGTGTATCAGAACACCGGGCTGGACTGGAATAAGGTAAAAATTAAGCTTTCAACTACCAACCCCACCTTAGGAGGTACTAAGCCGGAGTTGTATCCCTGGTACCTTGACTTTTATGAGCCAAGACCAGTTGCCAGAACATCCAGGAACAGGATTGAAGCCTATAAGAAGGAAGCAGAGGAAGAGGATGGAAGCTTGTCAGGAGTTGTAATGTCAGCACCAGCTTTTTCTGTAAAAGATTATACCAGTGTGGTGGAAAAGAGTACTTCTGTAGAGTTTGATATTGCTTTGCCTTATACCATTCCTTCCGGAAATGAGCCTCAGCTGGTAGATATTCAAAGCCATGATCTCAAGGCTAATTATCAGTACACGGCAGTACCAAAGATCGATCAGGATGCCTTTTTGGTAGGATACGTTACCGGTTGGGACGACCTGAACTTATTATCCGGCAATGCCAACATTTTCTTCGAAGGAACCTTTGTGGGCGAGTCGTTTATTGATGTAAATACAGCCAGCGACAGCCTGGCACTTTCTCTGGGGAGGGATAAGAAAGTAGTAGTAAAAAGAACCAGGGTAAAAGACTTCACAAAGAAAAACTTTATAGGCGCAAATAAAAAAGAAGAATATGCTTTTGAAATAGAAGTGCGCAATACGAAGAAAGAAGCAATCGACATTCTTGTGGAAGATCAGATTCCGGTATCCAGAAACAGCCAGATTGAAGTGGAAGTATTGGATAACGGTGGGGCCATCTATAACAAAGACACTGGTAAACTTCAGTGGAAACTTAATCTTGGAGCAGCAGAAACAAAGAAGCTGCTGTTTAAATATTCTGTGAAATATCCGAAGAATAAGATTGTAGGAGGATTATAGAAGGTTGTGCAGAGCGTATATCAGCCACGACAGAAGATAAAGAAAGAGGTCAGCAGGATTGCTGACCTCTTTTACAAAAGCCCTCACCGTAAATCCCTCTCCTGAAGGAAAGGGACTTTGAGGTGTATGTTAAGAGTTATTATTGGAGCTCCTTTGTCATCCCCAGCCTCGCGAAGGATCTGATCGTTTCAAAAAAAACTTTGCTGCTTCCATCAGAGCTATGCCAGACAGCTAGACTACATTTTTTCGAAGAGTCAGATGTTTCGCAAGCTCGACAGGATAAATAACATACCATAAATATATCAGACATCCTGTAAGGATAGGATTACCTGCAGCTTTCCCCATAAAATTTGGCTACATTCACCTGAGTTCCTATAGCCTGTATGTTTTTAAATTCCCCGGCCTTTATCCTGGACACAAGTTCAGGACAGTCGCTATAGAATTTAGTAGTATTGTCTGCGACTTTATTGGGTAACAGATGGCCTAAAAGGCTCATCTTTTGAGAAGTTTTGTTCATAAGGCAAATGTTTGCTCCCGGGTCCATACTAAAGGTATATAGCCCTTCATTGTCTGAAATCGGAGTCTTATAATGCTTATAAACTTTTACTTTGTCGTTTTCATGGTACAACCTGAATAGCTGATAGCGTTGGGCTCCGTTTAAGTAACTGGTATACTTTATGGATTCAAACATAGCATTGTTAAGTACCAGTTTACTGGTGTTGTCTGCGGTGATGTTTAGTTTTCGTTGGCCGTCCGGAGTGTCCATTACAAAGATGGCTTTGTTTTTTTCAGAGGTGAAGCATTCATGGTCATCGAGGTTGTATACCCAAAGTTCTCCGTCAATTCTGTTGTTGTCAAAGTCAATAATGTATCCGGGCATTGCAACATACCCCATTGGAGGTTTTTCTCTTGGAATAACAGGCTTGGGACGGACAATGGCCTGAAGGTTTCCTGCAGGATGAAACTTCAGTGTAGTGTTCATTCCTGGTCGTTCGAGATGTCTGGTGGCAACATTGTTGGTAGCGAAACACTTTTTCAGATAGGTAACATTGGCGAGAAGTCTTTTGCCATCACCGGCATCATAGTCATTGGCAATAATGGCATTACAGGTTTTTTCGCAGTCGTCCAGCAGCTCAAGGTGGTATTGAGTGACCGCAAGGTTTATAAGATAAGCATATTTTACTTTCCTCATCTTCTTGTCGGTAGCATCTATTTTGGAAGCATTGTCCTGCCAGTATTGTAAGGTAGAAGCGAGATTTGCTCTTGCAGCTTCAACAGACTCCGTATGGGTCAGAGCTTTAAGGGCCACCACTGTTTTATTAAGCTCTTCGTTAAATTGGGCATACTCCGGGTTCTTTTTAAGGTTTACTCTCCAGAGAATATCGTTTACACTGGTTGGGCGGAAACAGTATGTAGAGCGGAGATTAGCAAAGGTAGTGTTAAAAGAAGCTTTATAAGTAGCTACGAAATAATCGTAGCGTTTGGAAGGAAGGGATTTTTGTATATAATTAATGGCTTCCTGTTTAGACGGAAAGTTTTGAGATTTAAAAGTGATAGGCTCATTAATGGTGGCTAAACCAATACTTTCAATAACCCTTCCGCTATTGTCTGTCAGCTTCACAAAAGTCGGCGCAATCATATTGGAGACCACAAAGAAGCCGGGAACCTGCACACTCTTACCCTGAGCATCTTTAGATTCGTAAGAGGTCGTTTCAATGCTCTCCGATAGGGTTTCAAACTTATCAATGGTGACGTCCATAACAAAATCTGCAGAACGGGGATCATTCACATATTCAAAGCCCTGAAGGTAAAGCGCATTTTCAATGTCTGCATCTTTGAGCTGAAGCTTGGCAAGGTATTCAGGATCGGAATAAAGATTGACCGAATAAGTCTTAAAAGCATTGAGCACTCCGGACCTCGGTAAGTCCATGTACCTGATGTTTACATATTCTTTATCCAGGTCTATTTTCTGAGCTGATGAAAGAACTGAAATAAAGAGAAAGTAGAGTAAAATTGCTTTTTTCATTGTTCTTAAAAAAGTTAGTTTGGTTGTATAGATTAAAAATAAATTGTACTAATTCGCTGGTTGCTGGAAGATAAAAGTCATAAAAGAGCAATGCAGGCAGGGCCTGTATTGCCTGGTTGCATAGCCAGCAGACACGTAATCGTTGCTCCTGGTTTTGTTTCTGTTAACTTATCGGTTCATGATTGATTGCTTTGGCCAGTACGCCTTCCTTGAGTGCATAGGCCGATACCCGAATCCTGGAGAGCTGATAGTGCTCCACTATGTAGTGGATAAGGATACAGGCGACCACAATCATATCTACCCGCAATTCGATCATGCCGGGAATGACCATGCGCTCGGCTCTGTTTTTCTTTAAGACTTCCTGATACATCGCATTAAAGCTGTCGATCGACAAGTCGTATTCTTTTTGTTTCTCGTTTAGGGAATGCCCTTTCCTGAGTGTATCGATGTCGGCAAGCGTGTCAAAGGTTCCGGAAGAACCCACCAGCAGATCTGGCTGAAAGCGTTCTATGGCTGCGGTGAGATCAGGCAGTTTTTCTTCCAGGTAGTCCAGCACCTGTTGTATCTGATCCGGGTGAATAGGATCGGAAGGCGAGAACAGATCCAGCATTCGCTGAGCACCGATTTCAAAGCTTCCTTTCCAGAACATCTCCTCTGCGTTGCAAATGATAAACTCGACACTGCCACCACCAATGTCCATGATAAGACTTTTGCCGGAGCCAAGATCCAGTGCGTTTTTTACCCCATGATAGATCAGTTCGGCCTCGCGTTCGCCGGATATGACCTGTACCGAAATGTTAAACCTTTTTTGAATTTCTGAAATGAATTCCTCACCGTTGCGGGCATTTCTTACGGCACTGGTACCAGTGGCATATACTTCCGGTACGTCCAGCTCGTCGATCTTCGCCCTGAACTCCGTGAGTGCAGCAAACGCGCGGTCATATGCTTCAGGACTGATAATGCCTTTGGTAATTCCTCCCTGTCCGAGTTTTACAGAGGTCTTTTTCTTGAACAGGATCGTGTATCCCTCTGGGGTAGTTTCTATAATCAGGAGATGGAAGGTGTTTGTCCCCAGGTCAATAACTGCAATTTTTCTAGGTGCCATAAGTAAAAATGTGTGACAAGATAAGCAATTACCAGTTTTTTTGGGGATGGAATTTATTATTTCAAAACATACGTAAAACGTTTTGCGGCTTTGCGAAGGAGCGGATTAGAAAGACTAAACTTTCAATTTAGCACAGACGTAGCAAAACCATTTTTTCTATTTGCTAATTTACATCTTAAAAGCAAATAAAAAATGGTTTTTGCGGATTGAAAGCACAAATGTTGAAGTTTGCACTTAACCCGCTCTTTTGCAAAACCGTTGTTAGGTGCTGCCCTTATTGGTTTCCCTTTAGATTTTCCGCTATAAATCGCTCGCAGTATTCTTTAATTTGCTGTCTGACTTCTCTGAACTGTTCATTAATTTCTTCGTCTGTTCCTTTTGCTTTTGCTGGGTCTGAGAAGTTGTGATGAAACTTTTTTGCTTTAGTTGGAAAAAACGGACAACGTTCTTTGGCATTGTCGCAAACTGTAATGACAAAATCAAAATCAATGTCGTAATATTCATCAATGTTGTTTGACGTATGATTTGAAATATCAATTCCGTCTTCTTGCATTATTGCAATGGCTTTTGGGTTTACTCCGTGTGTTTCGACACCTGC
>Ga0182792_1000092_pt1 | contig 85918 bp, 77 predicted proteins | sample Passage237B_FD_130497 | JGI IMG/M metagenome (GOLD analysis project Ga0182792, IMG submission 130497) | Cellulose adapted compost microbial communities from Newby Island Compost Facility, Milpitas, CA, USA - Passage2 37B (version 2) (version 2) ...
CCCCGCGCCCCCCCGCCCCGGTGCGGGTGCGCCCGCCCCCCGCGTCAACCCCCGGAGTCCCCGCATCATGCTCCCCCGCCCCATCAGCGCCCTGCGCACCCTCTACGCCCGCCGCGCCATCAGCCCGTCCGAAGCGCTCGCCGAGTTTCTCGCCGTCATCGAGCGCAAGGAACCGACCGTCAAGGCCTGGACCCAGCTGCACACCGACGAGGCCATCGCCCACGCCCGCCGTCTCGACCAGGTCATGACCCGCGTCGCCGAGCTGCCGCCGCTGTTCGGCGTGCCGTACGGCGCCAAGGACATCTTCCACGCCGCCGGCTGGCCGACCGAAGCCGGCTCGAAAGTGATCGCGGGTGAAGTGTCGACGATCGACGCGACCGTCGTCCGGAAACTGCGCGAGCAGAACGCCCTGCTGCTGGGCAAGACCACCACCACCGAGTTCGCCAACTGGGGCGGCCCGTCGGCCACCACCAACGCCTGGAACCCCGCCCACACGCCGGGCGGCTCGAGCAGCGGCTCGGCCGCCGCCGTCGCCAGCGGCATGGTGCCGTTCGCGCTCGGCACGCAGACCGCCGGCTCGCTGTCCCGTCCGGCCGCGTTCAACGGCGTGACCGTGCTCAAGCCGAGCTACGGCCGCATCAGCAAGCACGGCGTGATTCCCGCCGCGCTGTCGCTGGACCACATCAGCGCCTTCACGCGCGACATCGCCGACACCGTGCTGTTCTACAACGCCATGGCCGGCCACGACCCGCTCGACCCGTCCACGCTGACCGAGGCACCGGTGCCGCTGACGCTGCGCGCCACCGCCCCGATGACCATCGGCGTGCTCGACACCCCGTACTTCCGCAACGCCGACCCCGAAGTGCTGGCACTGTACGAGGCCGCGCTGAAGACCCTCGCCGAGGCCGGCTGCCGCATCATCGAGGTGCCGACGCCGGAAGGCTTCGACGCATGCGTGGCCGCGCACGGCGTCGTGATGCAGACCGAGGTCGCGCACTACCACCGCCGCTATTTCGCCGAGCGCGCCGAGCTCTACAATCCCTACCTGCGTGAATACATCCGCGAGGGCCTGAAGATCACCGCCGACCGCTACATCGACGCCCAGGCCGTGCGCCAGAGCTACCGCAAGGCCTTCGCCGCCGCCTTCGCCGAGGCCGACGTGCTCGCCACGCCGGCCGCGCCGACCACCGCGCCGGCCGGCCTGCACGAGACCGGCTCGCCGGCCTTCAACCAGCCCTTCAGCAACCTCGGCGTCCCCACGCTCGCGCTGCCCGACGGCTTCGCCTCCAACGGCCTGCCGAGCGGCCTGCAGCTCATCGCGCCGATGTACGAGGAGCAGCGCCTGATCGACGCCGGCTACCTGTTCCAGTCGAACACCGACTGGCATCTGCGCGTTCCGGACTGATACGACGATGGCCCACGGCTTGACCCTGATCTGGCTTGGCTACGCAGCCATCGGAGCCGTCTCCGGCCTGCTGGCCGGCACCTTCGGCATCGGCGGCGGCTTCATCGTGATCCCCGCCCTGCTGTTCGTGTTCGGCCTGCAGGGCGTGGCACCCGAGGTCGCCATGCACCTGGCCGTGGGCACGTCGCTCGCGTCCATCGTCGTGTCGGGCAGCGTCTCGGCGCTCGCCCACCACCGCAACGGCAACGTGCTGCCCGACCGCCTGCGCCAGCTGCTGCCCGGGCTGGTGTGCGGCGCCGTCGGGGGCGTGTTCATCGCCAGCTCGCTCAGCGGCGGGGCGCTGCGTGCGGGCTTCGGCAGCTTCCTGATCCTGCTGTCGCTGCACAACCTCACCGGCTGGCCCCGGCTGGCCGGCGGACGGGCTCCGTCGACCGCCGCCTGCATCGCCGCCGGCGGCGTGATCGGCGGCACCTCGGCGCTGTTCGGCATCGGCTGCGGCACGCTGACCATTCCCTGGCTGCGCCGCTGCGGCGAGCCGATCAAGCAGGCCATCGGCACGGCCTCGGCCTGCGGCGTGCCGAGCGCGCTGGTCGGCAGCCTGACCTTCATCGTCACCGGCTGGAACCAGCCGGACCTGCCCGCCGGCGCCACCGGCTACGTGATGTGGCCGGCGCTGCTCGGCATCATTCTTGCAAGCATTCCGTTCTCGAAACTCGGCGCGCAGGTCACGCATGCCGCGCCGGCGCGGGCGCTGAACGTGGTGTTCTCGTGCCTGATGCTGCTGGTCGGCGCGAACATGCTGCTGCGCGAGGTCCTCGCATGAACGCGGCCTTCCGCCCGGAGCGGGCGGAGCGCCTTGACTACAACCGGAACCGGAGCGCCGTCACGGCCTCCGGACACCTACCTGAACGGGGCGAACGGTGAAACCGCAGACGAACGCGCTGGCAGAACAGATCTACCAGACCATCAAGCAGGCCATCTTCAACTTCGAGTTCATCCCCGGCGACCGCTTCACGGAGCAGGAGATCGCGGCGCGCTTCGGGGTTTCGCGCACGCCGGTGCGCGACGCGCTGTACCGGCTCGAGCGCGAGGGCTACCTGCAGGTGAATTTCCGCAGCGGCTGGTACGTGCGCCCGTTCGATTTCCGCCGCTTCGGCGAGCTGTACGACGTGCGCGTGCTGCTGGAGGTCGCGGCCGTGGGCCAGCTGTGCCAGACCGGCGATCCGAGCGTGCTCGAGCCGCAGCGCGAGATCTGGTGCGTGCCGCCCGAGCGGCGCCTGACCGACGGCCCCGAGGTGCACGCGCTCGACGAGGCCTTCCACTCCGCGCTGGTCGCCACCACCGGCAACCGCGAGCTGGCGCGCATGCACCACGAGATCACGGAGAAGATCCGCATCATCCGGCGGCTGGACTTCACGTCCACGCAGCGCATCGCGACGACCTACGAGGAGCACCACAAGATCCTCGACCTGATCCGCGACCGCAAGACGGTCGAGGCCACGATCGCGATCCGCGCCCACATCGAGGGCAGCAAGGCCGAGGTGCACAAGATCACGCTGCACCGCCTGCACGAGGCGCGCGAACGCCTGATGCAGGACGGCACGGCCGGACAGGCGCCGAAACCGGCCGACGACGAGACCCTCCGGCTGCTCGCCGGCGCGACGCGCTGACGCGCGTGCCGCGCCCGTCCTTTCCCCCGGCCGCGCTTTCCGGATAAAGTCGCAGCTTTCCGCCCGAACCAGGTCGCCGTGCGCCTCTTCCGTCTCGCCAGGATCCTTGTCGTGAGCCTCCGTTTCGGGCTCGACCGCATCGTGCTCGACGTCGACGCCAGCGGTCGTCTGGCCCGGCTGTGGCGGGTGTTCTTCTTCTGGCGGCGCTTCTCCGAGCCGCGCGCGGTGCGGCTTCGCCGCGCGCTCGAGTCGCTCGGCCCGATCTTCGTCAAGTTCGGCCAGATGCTGTCGACGCGGCGCGACCTGCTGCCGCAGGACGTGGCCGACGAGCTGGCGCTGCTGCAGGACCGCGTGCCGCCCTTCCCGTCCGAACACGCCATCGCCGTGCTGGAGGGCTTCTACGGCAAGCCCGTGGACGAGGTCTTCCGCCGCTTCGAGCGCGAGCCGGTGGCCTCGGCCTCGGTCGCGCAGGTGCATTTCGCCGAGCTGCCCGACGGCACCGAGGTCGCGGTCAAGATCCTGCGGCCCGGCATCGAGCGCGTCATCGCGCACGACATCGCGCTGCTCGAGAGCGCCGCGGCGCTGCTCGACGCGCTGTGGGTCGAGGGCCGGCGCCTGAAGCCGCGCGAGGTCGTCGCCGAGTTCTCCAAGCACCTCAACGACGAGCTCGACCTGATGCGCGAGGCCGCCAACTGCTCGCAGCTGCGGCGAAACTTCGCGGACTCGGAGCTGCTGGTCGTGCCCGAGGTCTATTGGGACTGGTGCGGCCGCAACGTCATGGTCATGGAGCGCATGCACGGCGTGCCGGTGTCGCAGACCGAAGCGCTGCTGGCCCAGGGCACCGACCTGTCGGCGCTGTCGCGCGCGGGCGTGGAGATCTTCTTCACGCAGGTCTTCCGCGACGGCTTCTTCCACGCCGACATGCACCCCGGCAACATCCTGGTGCACCGCGACGGGCGCTACATCGCGCTCGACTTCGGCATCATGGGCACGCTCAGCGAGAGCGACAAGAACTACCTCGCGCAGAACTTCCTCGCCTTCTTCAAGCGCGACTACCGGCGCGTCGCGCTGGCCCACGTCGAGGCCGGCTGGGTGCCGGCGCACACGCGCGTCGAGGACTTCGAGGCCGCCATCCGCACGGTCTGCGAGCCGATCTTCGACCGCCCGCTCAAGGAGATCTCGTTCGGCAAGACGCTGCTGCGCCTGTTCCAGACCGCGCGCCGCTTCGAGATGGAGGTGCAGCCGCAGCTCGTGCTGCTGCAGAAGACGCTGCTCAACATCGAGGGCCTGGGTCGCCAGCTCGATCCCGACCTCGACCTGTGGAAGACCGCCAAGCCCTTCCTCGAGCGCTGGATGGCCGAGCAGGTCGGCGTGCGCGGCTTCCTGCAAGGCATGAAGACCGAGGCACCGCACTGGGCCACGGCGCTGCCGCAGCTGCCGCGCCTGGTACACGCCGCGCTCAGCGACGCCGACCAGCGACGCCGCGCGCGTCAGGCCGACGAGGAACGCCTGATCGCCACGCAGCGGCGCCACGGGCGCCTGCTGGGCCTGATCGGCGTGCTGCTCGCCGCCCTGCTGGCGCTGGAAATCCACACGCGCTTCGGCTGAACCGGCATGACGAATCCGGACTACGTCACGACCTTCCGCAACGGGCCACGCCCGGCCGGAAATTCGTTGCTACACTTGCGCGCACCGGTTTTTCCCCCCGCTTCCCCGACCCCTTTTCCGCCCCTCTTCCGGATGATCCGATCATGCTGCTGTGGCTCGTGATTGCCTACATCGTCGTGTCCGTCGCCATCGGCCTGTACGCGGCGACCCGCGTGCACAACGCGCGCGACTACATCGTCGCGGGGCGCAACCTGCCCTTCGTCTTCGTGCTCGCAATGGTGTTCGCGACCTGGTTCGGCGCGGAGACGGTGCTGGGCATCTCCGCCACCTTCCTCGACGAGGGGCTGCGCGGCCTGATCTCGGACCCGCTCGGCGCCGGCCTGTGCCTGGTGCTGTTCGGCCTGATCTTCGCGCGTCCGCTGTACCGGATGAACCTGCTCACGCTCGGTGACTACTTCCGCGTGCGCTACAACCGCCAGACCGAGGTCGCGCTGTCGCTGGCCATCATCATCTCCTACCTCGGCTGGGTCGGCGCGCAGATGGCCGCGCTCGGGCTGGTGTTCCACGTGCTCACCGACGCGGCGGTGTCGATCAACCAGGGCGTGTGCATCGGCGCGGCCGTGGTGCTCGTCTACACGCTGTTCGGCGGCATGTGGTCGGTGGCGCTGACCACCTTCGTGCAGATGATCGTGATCATCCTGGGCCTGCTCTACGTGACCTGGCAGGCCGGCGACATGGCGGGCGGCTTCGGCAACGTCGTCTCCAAGGCCGCCGCCGAGGGCAAGCTCGAGTTCCTGCCGACGATGGAGGCGGCCGACCTGCTGGCCTGGATCGCCGCGCTGATCACGATGATGCTCGGCTCCATCCCGCAGCAGGACGTGTTCCAGCGCGTCAACGCCTCGCGCGACGAGCGCATCGCCGTATGGGGCACGACGGTCGGCGGCTTCGCCTACATCCTGTTCGCCGCCGTGCCGCTGATGCTGGCCTACTCGGCCACGCTGATCGACCCCGACATGGTCGCGCGCCTGATGGAGGAGGATTCGCAGCTCATCCTGCCCACGCTGATCGTCGAGCACATGCCCTTCACGGCGCAGGTGATCTTCTTCGGCGCGCTGATCTCGGTGATCATGAGTACCGCCTCGGGCACGCTGCTGGCGCCGTCCGTGACCTTCACCGAGAACATCCTGCGCGGCTTCTGGAAGAACATGAGCGACCGCCAGCTGCTCGCCAGCACGCGCGTCGCGGTGGTCGCGTTCACGGCCTGCGTGACCGCCTACGCGGTGTCGACCGAGGCGACGATCCACCACATGGTCGAGAGCGCCTACCGCGTGACGCTGGCCGGCGCCTTCGTGCCGCTGGTCTTCGGCCTGTTCTGGAAGCGCGCCAACAACCTCGGCGCCACACTGGCCATCGTGCTGGGCCTCGGGACCTGGCTGGCGCTGGAGCTGTTCGTGCCCGAGGGCGACGTCGAGCCGCAGCTGTACGGCGTCCTCGTCAGCGCGCTGGGCATGATCGTCGGCGGCTACGTCGGCGCGCCGACGCGGCACCGTCCGCAGGCCGGCCATCACCACGCCGCGACGGCCACCCACCACACGCCGCACTCATGACGGCATGCGGGGCGAGCACCGGATGATGTTCGACGGCGCCGGGCCCCGCCTGCCCAAGTACCTTGCGGCGTGCTGCGCCGCGCTCATCGCCTACGCCTGCCTGTACCCGTTCTCGGGCTGGCAGGCGAGCGGCCTGCCCCCGCTCGACTACCTCGCCGCGCCCTGGCCCAAGTACCTGCGCAGCGAGGATCTGGTCGTCAACGTGCTCGGCTACGTGCCGCTGGGCTTCCTGCTCGTGCCGGCGCTGCCGCGCCGCTGGCATCCGCTGGCGGCCATGCTCGCGGCCATCGGGCTCGGGGCCGCGTTCAGCTTCGCCATCGAGACCACGCAGAACTTCCTGCCCGCGCGCGTCGCGTCCAACGTCGACCTCGGCTGCAACACGCTCGGCGCGCTGATCGGCGCCATCGCGGGCGCGGCCTGCGGGCGCGCGCTGTTCGACCCGGCCGGCTTCCTGCACCGCTGGCGTGTCGCCAACATCGTGCGCGGCCGCGCCGGCGACACCGGCCTGATCCTGCTGGGGCTGTGGCTGCTCGCGCAGAGCATGCCCGACGCCGCGCTGTTCTCGGCCGGCGACCTGCGCCGGCTGCTCGACCTGCACACGCCCATGCCCTTCCAGCCGCGCCCCTTCATCACGCTGGAAGCGGCGATGGTGGCCACGGGCCTGCTCGCGATGGGGCTGTTCGCACGCTGCATGCTGCAGAGCGCACGTCTGTGGCCGGCGCTGGCGGTGCTGGCGGGCGGCATCGCGGTCAAGGCGGCGGCGACGACGATGTTCGTCGTGCCCGGTGACGCGTGGCTGTGGCTGACGCCCGGCACGCGCAACGGCCTCATCGTCGGCGGCGGGCTGCTGCTCGTCGCGCTGATGCTGCCGCGCGTGCTGCAGCACGCGCTGGCCGGCATGGCCCTGCTCGGCGCGGCGCTGCTCGCCAACCTGATCCCCGAGAACCCCTACCTCGCCGGCTCGCCGAGGCTGGTCTCGGGCACCTTCCAGAACTTCCACGGACTGGCGCGCGCGGTGGCCGGCGGCTGGCCGCTGCTGGCGCTGGCCTGGCTGTCGGCGCTGGGCATCTGGCGCGGCGAGCACCTGCGCGACCGCTAGCCGGCCGGGCGATATAATCGGCGCCTGAACCACTTCCCGCCGGCCGGCCGGGCCGTCCGCCGATGAGCTACTTCCGTCACCACGTCTTCTTCTGCTGCAACCAACGCGCCGCGGGCGAATCCTGCTGCAACGACCACGCCGCCTCCGAACTGCAGGCCTACGCCAAGGAGCGCATCGGCCAGCTGGGCCTCAAGGGGCGCGGCAAGGTCCGCATCAACAAGGCCGGCTGCCTGGACCGCTGCGACGACGGCCCGGTGCTGGTCGTCTATCCGGAGGGCGTCTGGTACACCTACGTCGACCGCGAGGACATCGACGAGATCATCGACGAGCACCTGGTGCATGGCCGCGTGGTGCAACGCCTGAAACTTGGAGAGAGCTGATGACCCGCCCCCTGCCGACCGAAACGGTCGAACTCAACGGCCCGGCCGGAAAGATCGAAGCGCTGATCGACGTCCCGCACGAGGTGCGCGGCATCGCGCTGGTGTGCCACCCGCACCCGCTGTTCCAGGGATCGAACACCAACAAGGTGGCCCACACGCTGGCGCGCTGCTTCCGCGACCTCAACTACGCCACCGTGCGCCCGAACTTCCGCGGCGTCGGCGGCAGCGAGGGCACGCACGACGAAGGCTGGGGCGAGACCGAGGACATGCTGTCGGTGATCGCGTGGGCGCAGTCGCGCTGGGGCACGCTGCCGCTGGCCGTGTCGGGCTTCTCGTTCGGCGCCTTCGTCGCGACGCGCGTCGCGCGCAAGATGGCCGGCTCGCCGACCCCGGCGCACCGCATCGCGCTGGTCGGCACGCCGAGCGGCGAAATGATCGGCTCGGACCGCTTCTACGACCTCGACCCGCTGCCCGAGAGCGGCCAGATCCTGCTGATCCACGGCGAGAAGGACAACACCTGCCCGCTGCAGAACGTCTACGACTGGGCCGGCCCGCAGGACCTGCCGGTCTCGGTCATTCCCGGCGCCGACCACTTCCTCGGCGGCAAGCTGCACGTGCTGCGCCGGATCATCGAGGGCAGCTGGGGCCCGCTCTGACTTCCCAAAGGGAGACACCACCATGAAACTCGTCGCATCGCTGACCAGCCCCTACGCGCGCAAGATCCGCGTGATGCTGGCCGAGAAGCAGCTGCCCTTCGAACTCGTGGTGGACTCACCGTGGGAGCCCACCAGCACGATCCCCGAGATCAACCCGCTCGGCAAGGTGCCGGTGCTGGTCACCGACGACGGCGAGGTGTTCTTCGACTCGCCCGTGATCGCCGGCTGGCTCGAGACGCTGTCGGCCGCGCCGCGCTTCGTGCCGGCCGACCCGCTCGAAGCCGTGCGCGTGCGCCAGCTCGAGGCGCTGGCCGACGGCATCACCGACGCCGCGGTGCTGATCGTGCGCGAGGGGCGTCGCCCCGAGGCCCAGCGCAGCGCCGAGGTCGTGGCGCGCCACATGGCCGCGATCGGGCGCGGGCTCGACCGGCTGGAACAGCTCGCCACCGGCCGCACCTGGCTGCACGGCGACCACATCAGCCTCGGCGACATCGCCACCGGCGCGATGCTGGGCTTCCTCGACCTGCGCCTGCCGCAGCTCGACTGGCGCACCGGCCGCCCGGCGCTGACCGCGCTGGCCGGGCGCCTGTTCGAGCGCCCGAGCTTCCGCGACACCATCCCGCCGGCCGGCTGAGCCCTCAGTTGCGCAGCGGCTTGCCGGTGCGCAGCCAGTGGCGGATGCGCGCGCGCGTCGCCTCGGTACGCAGCAGCTCCAGGCACAACGAACGCTCCAGCGCCAGCAGATCCTCCTCCGACAGCCGCGTGCCGCGCGGCACGTCGCCGCCGCACAGCGCGGCCGCCGCCGCACGCGCCACGCGCAGGTCGTGCTCCGACCAGTCGCGGCCGGCCGCCAGCGCCTCGACACAGCGTTCCGCCCCCTCGCGCCCGGCCACCGCCACCTCGCGCGGCGCAAGCCCCGGATGCCAGCCGGCATCGTGCAGCGCGCGGGCGCGCAGCAACGCCACGTACAGCAGCTCGCGCGGGTGCATCACGACGTCGTCGGCGTCGTCCGCGTACCCCAGCTCGCGCGCCTGCGGCGCGCTGCCCGACACCGCGCCATCGACGATGCGCTCGAGCGCCCGCAGCACGAAAGGCAGCGGATCCCCGGCGCCGAAACGGCGCGCGCATTCGTCGGCGCGCACGGCCAGCATCGCCGAAGCGCCGCCGGCCGGGATCAGCCCCGCGCCGGCCTCGACCAGCCCGATGCGCGATTCGAAGGCCAGCGTGCGGTGCGCCGCACGCATCAGCAGCCCGCACCCGCTCCCGAGCGCGGCCCCCTCGACCGCCGCGACCACCGGCACGGCCGCGCCACGCAGCACGCGCGCGACCTCGTGGAAGTGCGCCAGCATCGCGTCGAGCCGCTCGATCTGGCCGGCCTCGGCGTACTCGAGCATGCGCGCCAGATCGGCCCCGGTGCTGAAGGTGCCGGGATTGCGCAGCACCAGCCCGTCCAGATCGCGGCCGGCCAGCGTGACCGCCTCGACCACGCCGTCGAGCACGGTCTCGTCCATCATGCCCTGCCGCGTACGGAACCCCAGGATGCCGATGCGCGGGTCCTGGTCGACGCGCCGCCACAGCCGCACGCCCGCGTTCTCCCACAACACGTCCTCGTGCACGGGCTCGCGTTCGCCGACCAGGCGCTCGGTCTCGAGCTGGCGCACGTAGACGGTCAGCGCCGTGCGGGCCTGCAGGCGTCCGGCCGCGGCGCTCCACGAGCCGCCCGTGTCGTGCACGCCGTTGCGCTCGAACACCCAGTCAGGCAGCGGCACGTCGGCCATCGTGCGACCGGCCTCGATGTCGGCGGCGATGGCCTCAGCCACCTCGCGCCAGCCGGCCGCCTGCCACGTCTCGAACGGCCCCCGCGTCCAGCCGAAGCCCCAGCGCAGGGCGAGGTCGACCTCGCGCGCGTTGTCGGCGATCTCGGCCAGATGGTAGGCCGCGTAGTGGAACAGGTCGCGGAAGCTCGCCCACAGCAGCTCGGCCTGCGGGTGCGGGCACTCGCGCAGCCGCCGCATCCGCAGCACCGGATCGGATTCGGCCAGGATGTCGGCCACCTCGGGCGCGACGGTGCCGGCGGCGTCGCGGTAGGCCGCGCCGTCGAGCACGAGGATGCGTGAGCCGTCCTTGCGGTACACGCCCTCGCCGCTCTTGGCGCCGAGCGCGCCGCGCGCGACCAGCCCGGTCAGCCACTGCGGCTCCCCGAACCACGGATGCCAGGGGTCGTCCGGCAGGCGCTCGCGCAGCGTGCCGATGACGTGGGCCATGGTGTCCAGCCCGACGACGTCGGCGGTACGGAAGGTGGCGCTGCGCGGCCGCCCGATCGCCGGCCCGGTCAGCGCGTCGGCCTCGTCGAAGCCCAGGCCCAGCCGCTCGGCGTGCCGCATCACCGCCAGCAGCGCGAACATGCCGACGCGGTTGGCGATGAAATTGGGCGTGTCGCGCGCGCGCACGACGCTCTTGCCCAGCCGTGAGGTCAGCCAGGTCTCGAGCCGGTCGAGCAGCGGCGCGTCGCTCATCGGCCCGGCCACGAGCTCGACCAGCGCCATGTAGCGCGGCGGGTTGAAGAAATGCACGCCGCAGAAGCGCGGCCGCAGCGTCTCGGGCAGCGCGGCCGACAGCTCGCGCACCGACAGTCCGGAGGTGTTGGTCGCGAGCACCGCGTCGTGGCGCACGTGGGGCGCGATGCGCCCAAACAGCTCGCGCTTGGGTTCGAAGCGTTCCGCGATGGCCTCGATGATCAGCTCGCACTCGGCCAGCCGCGGCAGATCGTCGTCGTAGTTGGCGGCCTCGATCGCCAGCGCGTGACGCGGCGTGGCGAGCGGCGCCGGCGTGATGCGCTGCAGCCGCTCGATGGCCTCGCGCGCCGGACCGCTGCCGCCGCCCTCGCCGGGCAGGTCGAACAGCAGCACCGAGAATCCCGCATTGGCGCAGTGCGCGGCGATCTGCGCCCCCATCACGCCGGCGCCCAGCACCGCCACCTTGCGCACGATGAAGCGACTCATCGACAGACCCTCCTCCCGATTCCCTGAACGAAACCCCCGCGCCGGCCGCGCGGGACGCGGACCGGCCGGGCGGCGCCCGTACCGCTCAGCGCGCCCCGTCCGGCGGCGCGGCCGGGCGCTTGTTGCCGCGCTCGTCGAGCGCGACGTAGGTCAGCGACGCCTCGGTCACGCGCACGACCTGGGGATGCGCCGGATCACGCTCGGCGTAGACCTCGACATCGACGGTGAGCGAGGTATTGCCGACGCGCGCGATGCGCGCGTAGAAGCTCACGACGTCCCCCACCGACACCGGCTGGTGGAAGGTGAAGGCGTTCACGGCCACCGTCACGACGCGTCCGCGCGAGAAGCGGTGCGCGGCGATCGCGCCGGCCACGTCCACGTGGGACATGATCCAGCCGCCGAACACGTCGCCGGCGGGGTTGGTGTCGGCCGGCATCGCCATCACGCGCAGCTCGGGCACGCGGTCGGCGGGCAGGCTCACGGGCTCCTCGTGCGAGGGACGGGGCAGATGGTGCGTCATGCGCTCTCCTCGGCATGGCGGCGCATCGGGCCGCCGGTAAACGGGGGATAGCCGGCGCCGAAGATCAGCCCGGCATCGACCAGGTCGGCGTCGGCGACGACGCCGCGCGCCAGCGCGTCGCGCGCGGCCGCGTCCAGCGGCGCGAACAGCCGCTCGGCGAGATCCGGTGGCGGCACGGTGGCATCGGTGACCGGCCGGTCGCCGTCCCAGACATGCAGCCCGTGACCGCTCCTGAGGCCCAGGTGGCCCTGTGCCACCGCCGCCTCGAGGCTACGCGGCACCGGCGCCAGCCCCAGGCCTCGCCCGAGCGACAGCGCCACGTCCGGCCCGATGCGGTCGACCAGCTCCAGCGGTCCGACCGGCATGCCGGCCTCGCGCATCGCCGCGTCCACGGCCGACGGCGACAGGCCCTCGTCGACGCAGCGCAGCGCCTCGAACAGGTAGGGCGCGAGCACGGCATGGACGAGGAAACCCGGCGCGCTCGCCACCGGCAGCGGCAGCTTGCCGAGCGCGACGACCAGGCTCATCGCACGCGCGACGTCGGCGGCGTTGCTGTCGCCGGTCGACACGACCTCGACCAGCGGCACCCGCGCCACCGGGTTGAAGAAGTGCAGGCCGATCAGCCGTGCCGGATCGCGCATCGCGCCCGCCACCTCCTCCAGCCGCAGGCTGGAGGTACCGGTGACGAGCAGCGCATCGGCCCGCGCGCGGGCCTCGAACTCCGCGAACAGCGCGCGCTTGATGCCGAGATCCTCGGTCACGGCCTCGATGACCAGATCCGCGCGGCGCACGCCGTGCCCGGCCGCATCCGGCACCAGCCGGTCGAGCAGGTCGCGCTGCGCCAGCGCATCGTCCGGGTGCAGCGCGCGCGCGGCCGCGGCGGCACGTCCGACCACTGCCGCGACGGCCTCGGCGCGCGCGTCCTGCACCGTCACGCGCAGCCCGCGCGCGGCGCACAGGATGGCAATGTCGCCGCCCATCGTGCCGGCGCCGACGACGTGCACGTGGCGCACGCCATGGGCCATGCCGCCGCGGCGACCCAGGCGCTCGCGCAGGCGGAACACGCGCAGCCGCGCGCGCGCGATCGGCGAGCGCAGCAGCGCCGCGACCGAGACGGGGGAATCGTCCGGCTCGGCCAGCGTGTCACCGCCGTGGCGCGCCCACAGATCCAGCAGCGCGAACGGCGCCGGATGGTGCTCGGCACGCACGCGGCTCGCCAGCCGGCGGCGCGCCTTGTTCGCGACGAAGCGACGCAGCACCGTGACCCGAAGCACGTCGCGCCACGGCAGGTGGCGGCAGTGGCGGCCCGACATCACGACCGCGCGCGCGGCGTTCTCCATCACGCGCGGCGGCACGCACACGTCAGCCAGCCCCGCCTGCCACGCCTGGCGCGCGGACAGGTCGCGGCCCGACAGCATCATGTCGAGCGCGAGCGACGGCCCCACCAGCGACGGCAGCCGGCGCATGCCGCCCCAGGCCGGCACGAGCCCGAGGAGCACCTCGGGCAGCCCCAGCCGCGTGGACGGCTCGTCGACGACGAGGCGGTAAGTACACGCCAGCGCCAGCTCCAGCCCGCCGCCGAGGCAGTGGCCGCGGATCAGCGCCAGCGTCGGGAACGGCAGCGCGGCGATGCGCGCGAACACGTTCCAGCCGCGTTCGACCAGCGCGCGCGCGGCCTCCGGCGAGGCGACGGCCTCGATCTCGTCCAGATCGGCGCCGGCGCAGAAACCCTCGGGCTTGGCCGACGCGAACACCAGCGCGCTGGGCGGATCGGCCTCGAGGCGCGCGACGACCTCTTCGAGCTCGTCGAGCACCGCCGCCGACAGCGTGTTGACGCGCTCGCCGGCGCGGTCGAGCACCATCCACGCCACGCCTTCCCAGTCGCGCTCGACGCGCAGGTGGATGCCGTGGTGGTTCATCGGACGGCCTCGATCAGCATCGCGCCCCCCTGTCCGCCGCCGACGCACAGCGTCGCGACGCCCAGACGCACGCCCTCGCGCCGCATCGCGTCGACGAGCTGCATGACGAGGCGCGGCCCGGTCGCGCCGGCCGGATGGCCCAGCGCGATCGCGCCGCCGTCGACGTTGATGCGGTTGTGCGGTGGCGCCACGCCCCCGCCGTCGATGCCCAGCTCCTCGCGGCAGTAGTCCTCGTCCTCCCACGCGGCCAGGCACGCCAGCAGCTGCGCGGAGAAGGCCTCGTGGATCTCCCACAGCCCGACGTCGGCCATGGACAGGCTATTGCGCGCGAGCAGCGGCGCCGTCGCGTGCACGGGGCCCAGCCCCATCAGCGCCGGGTCGAGCGCGGCCCACTCGCAGTCGACGATGCGCGCCAGCGGCGCGAGCCCGTGGCGCTCGACGGCCTCCTCGGACGCCAACAGCAGCCAGCCCGCGCCGTCGCTGACCTGCGAGCTGTTGCCGACCGTGACGTTGCCGTACTTGCGGTCGAAGAAGGGCTTGAGCCGCGCGAGGTCGGCGGCGGTGGAATCGGGTCGGATGCCGTCGTCACGGTCGTGCAGGCGGCCCTCGGCGTCGATCAGCGGCACGATTCCGGAAAAGCGGCCGGCCTCCCGGGCGTCGGCCGCGCGCGCGTGGCTGCGCAGCGCCCAGGCGTCCATGGCCTCGCGCGTGATCGCGAAGCGGCTGGCGAGGTTCTCGGCGGTCTGGCCCATCAGCTGGCCGACGACCGGATCGGTCAGCCCGCGCTCCAGCCCGGTCACCGGCGACAACGCCGACGGGCGCAGCCGGCCCAGCAGCCGGAGCCGGCGCAGCAGGCCGGACGTGCGCCACTCCGACAGCCAGCCGACGAATGCGTCCGACAGCAGCAGCGGCGTGCGCGACAGCGCGTCCACCCCACCCGCCAGCACCAGTCCGGCGCGTCCCAGACGGATCTCGGCGCAGGCCGAGTCGATGGCCTGCAGGCCGGAGGCGCAGTTGCGCTGCGTGGTCCACGCCGGCATGCGGTGTCCGCAGCCCATGCGCAGCGCGGCGATGCGGGCGATGTTGGCCTCGTCCGCGGCGGGGCTGGTGCAGCCGAGGATGACCCCGTCGAGCGCATCCGGCGCGAAGGGCTGGCGCGCAAGCAGCTGCGCCCCGCAGGCGGTGGCCAGGTCGGCCGCCGAAAACGGACCCGGCCGGCCGCGCGCCTTCAGGAAGGGCGTACGCGCGGCATCGACGATGAAGACGGCTTGGCTCACCTTGGCTCGGACCTCGGGACGGGCGGGTCGTTCAGGCCGTCCATTGTAGGCCGGACCGGGAGTCCGCGGGCCCATGCGCGGCGCGGACCGGCACGCGAATCGCATTCCGGGGGGAAATCGTCCACGCCGAACCGCCCGTCGCGCGGGCGGACACGCCGCCTGACGACCGCCCGCATCGTCGGACCAGCCACGCCTCCGTGACGGGGCAGACGACGCACCGGCGCGGTCCCGGCTTCGTTTCAAGACGTGGAAAGCCGCCCCGTCCGGCCCCCGGACACGGTAGGATTGGCCCCGATCTCAGCCATCCGGACCGATCCGAACATGCAAGATCCGCTTCGCAGACGCTTCGTCCTCGCCCTCGGCGCCGCCGCCGGCGCCGGCCTCGTTCCCGGCGCGCTCGGCTCCGCCGTGGCCGCCGCACGCCAGCTGTCCGACACGGGCGAGCCTTTCTCCTTCGACCGCCTGATCGACCTCGCCCGCGTGCTGGCCGCCCAGCCGCACCGCGAGCGCGCGCCCTCGGCCGAACTGGCGAAGGCCGTTTCCGGCGTCGACTACGACGCCTACCAGAAGATCCGCTTCGACACGGCGCGCGCGCTGTGGGCCGGGCGCTCCGGCGTGGCGCCGGTGGCGCTGTTCCACCAGCACGCCGGCACCCCGCTGCCGGTGCGCATCGACGTGGTCGAGAACGGCTTTTCGCGCGAGCTGCGCTACGACCCGTCGGTGTTCGAGTTCACGGGGGAGCTGAAGGCCGAGGACTTCCCCTCCGACGCCGGCTGGGCCGGCTTCCGCGTGCTGCACGCGAACGACCCGAACCGCGACTGGCTGGCCTTCATGGGCGCGTCCTACTTCCGCAGCTCGGGGCCGCTGGACCAGTACGGCCTGTCGGCGCGCGGGCTCGCGATCGACACGGCCGTGCCCGGTCAGGCCGAGGAATTCCCGGTGTTCACGCGCTTCTGGCTCGAGGCCGTGGACGGCGGCGGCATCCGCATCCACGCACTGATGGAGAGCCCGTCGCTGACCGGCGCGATCCGCATCGACTGCGCCGCGCCCAACCGCCGCGACATCGTCATGGACGTGTCGCTGCGCCTGTTCCTGCGCCGCGACGTGCGCCGCCTCGGCATCGCTCCGTTGACCAGCATGTTCTGGTATTCCGAGACCAACCGCCACGAAGCCACGGACTGGCGTCCCGAGGTGCACGACAACGACGGCCTGGCGATGTGGGCCGGCAGCGGCGAGCGCATCTGGCGCCCGCTCGACAACCCGCGCACGGTGCGCACGACGAGCTTCCTCGACCACAACCCGCGCGGCTTCGGCCTGATGCAGCGCGACCGCGTCTTCGCCAACTACGAGGACGACGGCGTGTTCTACGACCGCCGCCCGGCCGTGTGGGTCGAGCCCAGGGGCGACTGGGGCGCGGGCTGCGTGCAGCTCGTCGAGATCCCGACCGACGACGAGATCCACGACAACATCGTCGCCTACTGGACCACCGACGAGACGGTGCCGGCCGGGTCCGCGCCGTCCTTCGAGTACCGTCTGCACTGGATGGAGGCGCCGGTGTACGGCGAGCAGCCGGTCGGCCACGTCATCGCGACGCGGCTCGGCCGTGCCGGTATCCCCGGCCAGCCGCGCCCCGAGGGCGGCGTGAAGTACGCGATCGACTTCGCCGGCGGCGAGCTGGCGAGCTACACCTCCGAGCAGCGCGTGGTCGAGCCGGTGGTCGAGGCCTCGCACGCGCGCATCGACAACCCGTACGCGATCCGCGTGGTCGGCACCGACCACTGGCGGCTGGTGTTCGACGTCTATCCGGACGGCGACGCACCGGTCGACCTGCGCGCCTTCCTGCGCGCGGACAAGCGGGCGCTGACCGAGACCTGGGTGTTCACGCACCGCCCGATGCCGTTCTGAGCCCGCCCCCGGCCGGGGCGGCCGGGGGCGATCTCCAGTACCATGACGGCTGCCGTACCGCTCCGTGAACCGCCCGCATGAGACACTACGCCGCCCTGCCCGCCCCCGCCCCGGACTCCGCCGAACGCCGTGACTGGCAGACGCTGAGGAGCCTGCTGCCGTACCTGTGGGCGTACAAGGGCCGCGTGCTCTTCGCGCTGGTATGCCTGATCGCGGCCAAGGGCGCCAACGTCGCGGTGCCGGTGGTGTTCAAGAACGTCATCGACGCGCTGACGATCACGCCGGAGCAGGCCTTCGTCGTCGTCCCGGCGGCACTGCTGCTCGCCTACGGCGTGCTGCGCTTCTCCAACTCGCTGTTCACCGAACTGCGCGAGATCGTCTTCGCGCGCGTCACGCAGCAGGCCGTGCGGCGCATCTCGCTGCAGGTCTTCCGTCACCTGCACTCGCTGAGCCTGCGCTTCCACCTCGAACGCCAGACCGGCGGACTGACGCGCGACATCGAGCGCGGCACGCGCGCGATCAACTCACTGATCAGCTACGCGCTGTACTCCATCCTGCCGACGCTGGTCGAGATCGCGCTGGTCATCGGCATCCTGCTGGTGAGCTACGACGCGGTGTTCGCGATCGTCACGGCCGTGACGCTGGCGCTGTACATCACGTTCACGGTGCTCGTGACCAACTGGCGCACGGCGCTGCGCCGCCACGCCAACGAGCTCGACTCGGCCGCCAACGCGCGCGCGATCGACAGCCTGCTCAACTACGAGACGGTCAAGTATTTCAACAACGAGGAATACGAGGCGCGCCGCTACGACGAGCAGATCGAGCGCTGGACGCGCGCCCAGCTCAAGAACCAGTACTCGCTGGCCTTCCTGAACATGGGCCAGGCCGCCATCGTCGCCGTGGGCGTGACGATCATGATGTGGCAGGCCGCGGCCCGCGTGACCACGGGCGACATGACGATCGGCGACATCGTGCTGGTCAACGCCTTTTTGATCCAGCTCTACATCCCGCTGAACTTCCTCGGCGTGATCTACCGGGAGCTGCGCCAGGCGCTGACCGACATCGAGCGCATGTTCGGCCTGATGCACCAGAACCGCGAGATCGCCGACGCGCCGGACGCGATCGCGCTCGAGCCCGGCCCTGCCACGGTGCGCTTCGAGCACGTCGGCTTCGCCTACGAACCCGGACGGCAGATCCTCCAGGACGTCAATTTCGAGGTGCCGGCCGGCCACACCGTGGCCATCGTCGGCCACTCCGGCTCGGGCAAGTCGACGATCGCGCGGCTGCTGTACCGCTTCTACGACGTGCAGTCGGGCGCCATCCGCATCAACGGCCACGACCTGCGCCGCCTCACGCAGCACAGCCTGCGTAGCGCCATCGGCATCGTCCCGCAGGACACGGTGCTGTTCAACGACACGCTGTTCTACAACATCCAGTACGGCCGCCCGGAGGCCACGCGCGAGGAGGTCGAGGCCGCCGCGCGCGCCGCCCAGCTCACGGACTTCGTCGCGCGCCTGCCGGCCGGCTTCGATACCCGCGTCGGCGAGCGCGGGCTCAAGCTCTCCGGCGGCGAGAAGCAGCGCGTGGCGATCGCCCGCGCGCTGCTGAAGAACCCCGCCATCCTGATCTTCGACGAGGCCACCTCGGCGCTCGACTCGCGCACCGAGAAGGCCATCCAGGCCCAGATCGAGCGCGCCGCCAGCGGCCGCACGGCGCTGGTCATCGCCCATAGGCTGTCCACGGTCATGGACGCCGACGAGATCATCGTGCTCGACCAGGGCCGCATCGTGGAGCGCGGCCGCCACGCCGAACTGCTCGCGCGCGGCGGCGAGTACGCGCGCATGTGGACCCTCCAGCTCCAGGAAGCCAACGACGAGGAGTGATGACGCCATGGCCCTGCCCCGAATCGTCCTGCTGACCACCGGCGGCACCATCGCCGGCACCGCCGACGCCGCCTCCGGCCCCGACGGCTACACCGCGGGCAACCTCGCCGGCGAGGCCCTACTGGCCGCCGTGCCCGGCGTGCGCGAGCGCGCCGACATCATCGTCGAGCCCTGCCTCGCGCTCGACAGCAAGAACATGACGCCCGACCACTGGCTGAGCGTCGCGCGCGCCGCGCGCGAGCTGGTCGCCCGGCCCGACGTCGCCGGGCTGGTGGTCACGCACGGCACGGACACGCTGGAAGAGACGGCGCTGTTCCTCGAGCTGCTGCTGCCGGCGGCCAAGCCGGTCGTCGTCACGGGCGCGATGCGGCCGGCCGACGCGGTGTCGGCCGACGGCCCGGCCAACCTGCTCGACGCCGTGCGCGTGGCCATCGACCCGGCCGCGCACGGGCGCGGCACGCTGGTGAGCTTCGCCGAGCACATCCTGCCCGCACGCGGGCTGCGCAAGGCGCACGCGACGAGCGTGGACGCCTTCGCCGCGCTCGACGGCCCGGTCGGCTCGACCCGGCCCGAGGTGCGCTTCTTCCGCCCGCCCGCACCGCGCCCGGAACTGCTGCCGTGGCCGGACGACCTGCCGCGCGTGGACACCGTACACGTGGCGGCCGGCACGTCGCCGGAATGGCTGGAGGCGGCCCGTTCGATGGGCGCGCACGGCGTGGTGCTGGCGCTGCCGGGCAACGGCAGCGTGCCCGACGCCTGGCGCGAGGGCATCCGCCGCCTGACCCTCGACGGCGTGCCGGTGGTGCGCGCGACGCGCTGCGGCGACGGCTTCGTCGCGCACCGGCGCCTCGACGTGGAACTGGGCACGATGGCCGCTGGCCGGCTCTCGCCCCCGCAGGCGCGCGTGGCGCTGACGCTGGCGCTGGCCGCGCAGGACCCGGACGCGTTCAGCCGCGTGGCGCTGACGACCCACGCCTGAGCCCGGCGCCGCGCACCGTCACAGCTCGTAGTCGTCGGCGCCGGCGCCGCTCAGCGCGGCATCGACCATGCGTCGCGTCAGCTGCGGCGCGAACAGCTCGATGAAGGCATAGACGTAGCCGCGCAGGAAGGCATTGCGGCGCAGGCCCAGCCGCGTCGTGCTGGACTCGAACAGGTGAGAGGCGTCGATCATGCCGAGACGGCGGTCCTCGGCCGGGTCCCAGGCCATGCGGGCGAGGATGCCGATGCCCAGGTCCATCGCAACGTAGGTCTTGATGACGTCGGAATCGAGTGCGGTCAGCACGACGTTGGGCTTGAGCCCCCGGCCGAGGAAGGCCTTGTTGATCTTGCTACGGCCGGTGAATGCGTCGTCGTACGTGATCAGCGGGTAGCGCGCGATGGCCTCCAGCGTCAGCGGCGACTCCTGCAGGATGGGGTGGCGCGGCACGGCCACGACGCAGCGGTTCCACTGCTGGCACGGCAGCGTGACCAGATCCGGATCGTCCGGAATCAGCTCGGTCGCGATCGCCACGTCCGCCTCGCCGTTGAGCACCATTTCCGAGACCTGGCGCGGGTTGCCCTGGTGCAGCGACAGCTTCACGCGCGGGTAGCGCTCCAGGAACGCGCGCACGACGGACGGCAGCGCGTAGCGCGCCTGCGTGTGCGTGGTCGCGATGGACAGGCTGCCCTCGGACTCGTTCGAGAACTCGTCGCCGACCTGCCGGAGATTATCGACGTCGCGCAGCATGCGCTCGGCGATCTGCAGGATGTGCCGGCCCGGATCGGTGATGCCGACCAGCCGCTTGCCGTGGCGCACGAAGATGTCCACGCCCAGCTCGGACTCGAACTGGCGGATCTGCTTGGACACCCCCGGTTGCGACGTGAACAGCGCCTCGGCGGCCTCCGAGACGTTCAGGCCGCAGCGCGCGACCTCGTAGACATAGCGCAGTTGCTGGAGATTCATGGCCCGTGCGTCCATCAAATAACCAATGGTTATTTCAGTTTAACGCATAAGGACTTCTTGAAACTATGGGGCATCGCTAGCATCCCTCCCATCGCGCAGAAGGGCCCGCCCGTGCGGCGCCCACGGAGAAGGATGCATGTACCGATACGACGAATACGACCAGCGGCTGGTGGATGAGCGCGTGGCCCAGTTCCGCGACCAGACGCGCCGCTATCTGGCGGGCGAGCTGAGCGAGGACGAGTACCGCCCGCTGCGCCTGCAGAACGGCCTGTACATCCAGCGTCACGCGCCGATGCTGCGCGTGGCCATCCCCTACGGCCTGCTGTCGGGCACGCAGCTGCGCAAGCTCGCGCACATCGCGCGCACCTACGACCGCGGCTACGGCCACTTCACGACGCGCCAGAACGTGCAGTTCAACTGGCCCCGGCTCGAGCGCGTGCCCGACATCCTGGCCGAGCTGGCGAGCGTGCAGATGCACGCGATCCAGACCTCGGGCAACTGCATCCGCAACATCACCTCGGACCCGTTCGCCGGCGTGGCCGCCGACGAGCACACGGACCCGCGCCCGTGGACCGAGGTGCTGCGCCAGTGGAGCACCTTCCACCCCGAGTTCGCCTTCCTGCCGCGCAAGTTCAAGATCGCCGTCAACGGCGCGCACAACGACCGCGCCGTGATCCAGGCCCACGACATCGGGCTGGACCTGCGCCGCGACGCCTCGGGCGAGACCGGCTTCCGCGTGCTCGTCGGGGGCGGCCTGGGCCGCACGCCGATCATCGGCGAGCCGATCGCCGAGTTCGTGCCCTGGCGCCACATCCTGACCTACTGCGAGGCCATCCTGCGCGTCTACAACCGCTACGGCCGGCGCGACAACCTCTACAAGGCGCGCATCAAGATCCTCGTCAAGGCGATGGGTGCGGAGGCCTTCGCGAAGGAAGTCGAGGCCGAATGGGCTCACCTGAAGGACGGTCCGTCGACGCTGACCGAGGACGAGGTCGCGCGGATCGCGTCGCACTTCGTCGATCCGCCCTACGAGGACCTGCCCGCCGAGGACCCCGGCCACCGCGCGCTGCTGGCCGAGAACAAGGCCTTCGCCGCCTGGGCCCGCCGCAACGTGCGCGGCCACAAGAAGCCCGGCTACGCGATCGTGACGCTGTCGACGAAGCACAAGGACGTCGCGCCCGGCGACGTCACGGCCGAACAGATGGACCGCATCGCCGACTGGGCCGACCGCTACAGCTTCGGCGAGCTGCGCGTGACGCACGAGCAGAACCTGGTGCTGGCCGATGTGCGCCAGTCCGACCTGTTCTCGCTGTGGTGCGAGGCGCGCGAGGCCGGGCTGGCCAACCCGAACGTGGGCCTGCTGACCGACATCATCTCCTGCCCCGGCGGCGACTTCTGCAACCTCGCCAACGCCAAGTCCATCCCGATTGCCAACGCCATCCAGGCGCGCTTCGACGACCTGGACTACCTGCACGACATCGGCGAGATCGAGGTGAACATCTCCGGCTGCATGAACGCCTGCGCTCATCACCACGTCGGCCACATCGGCGTGCTCGGCGTCGACAAGAACGGGGCCGAGTGGTACCAGGTCACGCTCGGCGGCCGGCAGGGCAACGACACCACGCTGGGCAAGGTCATCGGCCCGTCGTTCTCGGCGGCCGAGATGCCGGACGTGGTCGAACGCATCCTCCAGACCTATCTCGACGAGCGCCACGAGGACGAGCGCTTCATCGACACCGTCAGCCGCATCGGCATCGAGCCCTTCAAGGCGCGCGTGTATGCCGAGCGCGACTCGCAGAAGAAGGTGGCCCATGCCTGACGTGATCCGCAACCGCCGCATCGAGGACGATGCCTACACCGTCGTGACGCTGGCCGAGGGCGAGACCCCCGAGACCGTCACCCTGCCTCCCGGCCCGCTGCTCGTGCCGCTCGCCGTGTGGCGCGCGCGCCGCTCCGAGCTGCCCGCCGGCACGGGCGTGTGGCTGGCCGGCGACGAGGACCCGGCCGGAATCGCCGACGACCTCGCCGCGCTGCCGGTCATCGCCGTGCATTTCCCGAAATTCGCCGACGGGCGCGGCTACTCGGTCGCCACGCTGCTGCGCACGCGCTACGGCTACCGCGGCGAGCTGCGCGCGATCGGTGACGTGCTGCGCGACCAGTTCAACTACCTCGCCCGCTGCGGCTTCGACGCGCTGCAGCCGCGCGAGGGCCGCTACACCCGGGCGCAGCTCGAGGCCGCCATCGCCGGCCTCGACGACTTCACCGAGCCGTACCAGGCCTCGGCCGCGGTGCCGAACCCGCTGTTCCGCCGCGTCCGGCGCGTCGCCTGAGGAGCCGGCCATGCATCCGAACATGAACCCCGACCTGGCCAACCCCGCGCTGCGCGAGACACTGGCACGCAAGACCGCGGCGGTCGTCGAGCTGCTCGGACGCATCGCGCGCGACTTCGCGCCGGCCACGTTCGCCAACAGCCTCGGCGCCGAGGACATGGTGCTGACCGACCTCATCGTCAAGCACGCGCCCGGCATCGGCATCTTCTCGCTCGACACCGGACGCCTGCCGGCCGAGACCTACGCGCTGATGGCGGAGGTCGACCACCGCTACGGCCTGCGCCTGCAGCTGTATTACCCGCGCCACGAGGACGTCGAGGCCTTCACCAATGCCCACGGCATCAACGGCTTCTACGACTCGGTCGAGGCGCGCAAGGCCTGCTGCCACGCGCGCAAGGTCGAGCCGCTGCGCCGGGCGCTGGCCGGCCACCGCGCCTGGATCACCGGCATGCGCGCCGAGCAGTCCGCGACCCGCACCGGCCTGCCCGTGCAGCTGTTCGACGCCGACAACGGACTGGAGAAGTTCAACCCGCTCGCCGACTGGACCGAGAAGGAAGTCTGGGCCTACATCCGCCTGCACGACGTGCCTTATAACGCGCTGCACGACCGCTTCTACCCGAGCATCGGCTGCGCGCCCTGCACCCGCCCGGTGGCCGTGGGCGAGGACGTCCGCGCCGGCCGCTGGTGGTGGGAAAACCCGGAGAGCAAGGAGTGCGGCCTGCACGTGCTCCGCAAGGCCTGAGATGACCACCGGCACGCTCACCCCGAACACGCCGCGCGGCCGCCTCGCCGCGCTCCTGGCCGGACTTCGCGCCGCGCTGCGGGCGCTGCGCGGCCACCCGAAACGCTGAACGAGAGGACGCCATGTCCACGCTGACCCGACAGACCCTGAGCCACCTCGACTGGCTGGAAGCCGAAGCCATCCACATCCTGCGCGAGGTCGCCGGACAGTGCGCCAACCCGGCGCTGCTGTTCTCCGGCGGCAAGGATTCGATCTGCCTGCTGCGCCTGGCCGAGAAGGCCTTCCGCCCGGGGCGCTTCCCGTTCCCGCTGCTGCACATCGACACCGGCCACAACTATCCGGAGGTCATCGAGTTCCGCGACCGCCGCGCCGCCGAGCTGGGCGAGCGGCTGATCGTGCGCTCGGTCGAGGACTCGATCGCACGCGGCACCGTGGTGCTCAAGAGCCCGACCGAATCGCGCAACAAGCACCAGTCGGTGACGCTGCTCGAGGCCATCGAGGAATTCGGCTTCGACTGCTGCATCGGCGGCGCGCGGCGCGACGAGGAAAAGGCCCGCGCCAAGGAACGCATCATGAGTTTCCGCGACGAGTTCGGTCAGTGGGACCCGAAGAACCAGCGCCCCGAGCTGTGGAACCTCTACAACGCCCGCACGCACAAGGGCGAGAACATCCGCGCCTTCCCGATCAGCAACTGGACCGAGCTGGACGTGTGGCAGTACATCGAGCGCGAGAAGCTCGAGCTGCCGTCGATCTACTTCGCCCACGTGCGCCCGGTCGTGCGCAGGGGCGACCTGCTGTACCCGGTCACGGACCTGACCCCGGCCCGGCCCGGTGACCGGGTCGAGCAGCTGCGCGTGCGCTACCGCACCGTCGGCGACGTGACCTGCACCGCGCCGGTGGAGTCCGACGCCGACACGGTCGCCAAGATCCTGCTCGAGACCGCCACGACCACGATCACCGAGCGCGGCGCTACGCGCATGGACGATCAGACCTCCGAGGCCTCGATGGAGCAGCGCAAGCGCGAAGGCTATTTCTGAGCGGCCCGCCGCCCCACAGACAAGGAATCCCGAACATGTCCGCCAATGAACACCTGCCCGGTCCCGACACCGGCCTGCTGCGCTTCCTGACCTGCGGCAACGTCGACGACGGCAAGAGCACGCTGATCGGCCGCCTGCTGTTCGACACCAAGGCCATCCTCGCCGACACGCTCAGCGCCATCGAGAAAACCTCGGCGCGGCGCGGCCTCTCCGCGGTCGACCTGTCGCTGCTGACCGACGGCCTGCAGGCCGAACGCGAGCAGGGCATCACGATCGACGTCGCCTACCGCTACTTCTCCACCGGCACGCGCAAGTACATCATCGCCGACGCGCCGGGCCACGAGCAGTACACGCGCAACATGGTCACCGCGGCCTCGACCGCGCACCTGGCCATCATCCTCGTCGACGCGCGCCGCGGCGTGCAGACGCAGACGCGCCGCCACTCGTACATCGCCCATCTGGTCGGCATCCCGCACCTGGTCGTGGCCGTCAACAAGATGGACCTCGTGGACTACGACGAGGTCACCTTCGCGCGCATCCGCGAGGACTACCTCGCCTTCGCGCGCAAGCTGGGCATCCCCGACGTGCGCTTCCTCCCGATCTCGGCGCTCAACGGCGACATGATCGTCGAGCGCGGCGAGCGGCTGGGCTGGTACGACGGCCCGACGCTGCTGCAGATCCTCGAATCCACGCCGACCGCGCACACCGAGCGCGCCGAGGACTTCCGCTTCCCGGTGCAGTACGTGTGCCGCCCGCAGGACTCGGCCAACCCCGAGCTGCACGACTACCGCGGCTTCATGGGTCGCGTCGAGTCCGGCGAGATCGCCGTCGGCGACGCCGTGACGGTGCTGCCCTCGGGACGCGCCAGCCGCGTGCGCGCCATCGAGATCGGCGGCGCGCGCCAACCGCTGGCCATCCACGAGCAGTCCGTGACGCTGCGGCTCGAGGACGAGATCGACGTCTCGCGCGGCGACATGATCGTCAAGACCAGCGAGCCGCCGCGCGTCGTACGGGAGCTCGAGGCCGACCTGTGCTGGCTGTCCGAGCAGCCGCTGTCGCCGGCCCGCACCTACCTGCTGCGCCACACGACGCGCGAGGTGAAGGCCAAGGTCGCGCGCATCGAGCACCGGCTGGACCTGAACACGCTCGACCGCGTCGGGACCGGCGCGCTGGAAATGAACGACATCGCCCGGTTGACGCTCAAACTCGCACAGCCCGTCTTCGTCGATGCCTACGCCGAGAATCGCGCGACCGGTGCCTTCATCCTGATCGACGAGAGCACCAACAACACGGTCGGCGCCGGAATGATTCGCTGATCCGTCGCGAGCAGTGCGATAATCGCGGGGGCCTTCGGGCCCCCGCTTGCGTTGACCGCACCGACCACAAGAACACCGGCGTCCCGCCTCCGGAGACAGAAGGGCGAAGGCCGCCACACCACGAAAGATCACTGAATGAAGCGCCTCGATGATTTCCGCCTGAAGCTGGGCAACCGCGAATACGTCCCGATCATGATCGGTGGCATGGGCGTGGACATCTCCACGTCGGACCTGTCGCTGGTGGCGGCACGCCTGGGCGGCATCGGCCACATCTCGGATGCGATGATCCCGACCGTCAGCGACCGCCGCTACGACACCAAGTACGTCCGGGACAAGCAGAAGCTGTACAAGTACAACGTCGCCAACATGGACAAGTCGGCGGTGCAGTTCGACCTTGGCGTGCTGGCCGAGGCCACCGAGAAGCATGTGCGTCACACGATGGAGCGCAAGCGCGGCGACGGCCTGATCTTCATCAACTGCATGGAGAAGCTGACGATGAACGGGCCGCGCGACACGCTGCGCGTGCGGCTGCGCTCGGCGCTCGACGCCGGCATCGACGGCATCACGCTGGCCGCCGGCCTGCACCTGAACTCGTTCGCGCTGATCGAGGACCACCCGCGGTTCCGCGACGCCAAGCTCGGCATCATCGTCTCGTCGCTGCGCGCGCTGCAGCTGTTCCTGAAGAAGTCCGCCCGCACCGAGCGCCTGCCCGACTACATCGTCGTCGAAGGTCCGCTGGCCGGCGGCCACCTCGGCTTCGGCATGGACTGGGCGCAGTACGACCTGGCCACCATCGTCGCCGAGATCCGCGACTGGCTGCGGGCCGAGCACCTCGACATCCCGCTGATCGCCGCCGGCGGCGTGTTCACCGGCTCGGACGCCGTGGCCCACATCGAGAACGGCGCCTCGGCCGTGCAGGTCGCCACGCGCTTCACGGTGACGCACGAGTGCGGCCTGCCCGACGACGTCAAGCAGCACTACTTCGCCGCCGAGGAGGACGAGATCGAGGTCAACCAGATCTCCCCCACCGGCTACCCGATGCGCATGCTCAAGAGCAGCCCCGCGATCGGCTCGGGGATCCGCCCGAACTGCGAGGCCTACGGCTACCTGCTCGACGCGCGCGGAGGCTGCGCCTACATCGACGCCTACAACCGCGAAATCCAGCTGCATCCGGACGCGAAGAAGATCAAGGTCATGGACAAGACCTGTCTGTGCACCCACATGCGCAACTTCGACTGCTGGACCTGCGGCCACTACACCTACCGCCTCAAGGACACCAGCGTGCGCCGTCCCGACGGCACCTGGCAGCTGCTGACGGCGGAGCACGTGTTCAAGGACTACCAGTTCAGCACCGACAACCGCGTCGCGCTGCCCGAACCGGAACCCGAAGCGCCGGCGGCCTGAACCGCGCGGTGAACGGAAAAAGCCCGCCGACCGGCGGGCTTTTTTGTTCCGGCTCCGGAACGGGTCAGCGCTTAAGCAGGCCGCCCAGCCCCTTCTGCAGGTTCTCCTTCAGCTCGCCGCCGGCCTTTTCCTTCAGCTCCGGCGAGAGTTTCTGCTCGACGGCCCCCTTGAGCTTCTCCTGCGCCTGCTGCTTGACCGCGTCGCTGACGAGGTTGCCGACGTCGAGCCCGAAGCTCGGGCTGGCGAAGGTGCCGCCGACCTTGATCGGCACCGTCACGCCCTTCAGGTTCTCCAGCCCCTCGCCACCCTGTCCGGCCAGGCTCGCGACCACGCTGGCGCGCACCGTGTAGTCGATGGTCTCCTCGGGGATGTTGACGCTGCCCTTGCCGCCGACGCGCAGCAGCGGCGAGCGCACGTCCAGATCCTCGTTGCGCGCGATGCCGTTGGCGATCTGCAGCGTGCCGGTCAGTTGCGAGAAGTCGGTCTGGTTCGGCTCGTTGGTCGCGGGCGCCGGCTTGCCGGTGATCCGGGCCTGCGCCTGCCGCAGGTAGTGCGCGATGTTGATGCCCTTGACCGCGCCGTCGAGAAAGCTGAAGGCCACGTCGCCGCCCAGCGTGCGCTTCATCGTCGCGACGTCGTTGCCGCGCAGCTGCAGCTTGGCCGTGAGGTTGGTATTGCCGGTCAGGCGTTCCTCGGCGCCGGTCAGGTCGCGCAGCAGCGGGCCCACCTGCACGCCCTTGAGCGCCTCGTCGACCGACACCGCCAGCGTCTGGCCGCGGCCGTCGAGCGTGATGTTGCCGGCGTACTGGCCCTGGTACAGCGACGCCGCGACCGGCGACAGACGCACGACGCCGTTCTGCGCGCGCACGTCGAGGCGGATGTCGGACACCGTCAGGCCGCTGACGACGAGCTTGCCGATCTTGAGCGCACCGACGATGTCGAGCCCGCGCAGCATGGCCGGATCGACGATCTGCTCGGACTCGGACGCCGCCCCCTTGGAGCCGCCTTCGGCCGGCTTGGACGATTCGGGTTTGGACGGCGGCAGATAGCGGTCGACGTTGATGCCGTCGAGCGCGAGGTCGAAGCGCAGCGCCTGCTTGGCGAAGTCGGCGACCGAGACCTCGCCGGTCAGCGTGCTGTCGTCGAGGACGGCGGCGAACTCGCGCAGCGCGGCCGAGCTGGCCGTGGCCTCGACGCGCGCCTTCAGGCCCACGCGCTTGAGCACGGCCGGATCGGAGGTCTCCGGCGCATCCACGCCCAGCGCCGCGATGGTGTCGCGCGCGTTGAACTCGGGCACTTCCAGCATGCCGCTGACGGTCGGCTTGTCGTTGAGGCCCTTGGCGGCGAATCGGCCCAGCGCCTTGACGCCGTAGCTGGTCAGCTCCATGCCGTCGATGGTGGCCGTGCCGGCCGCCATGTCGACCGCCAGCTTGCTCGACAGCGCGAACTCGGCCTTGCCACCCGGCAGGCCGGCGCCCGTGCCCTTGAAGCGCAGCGTGAAACCCTCGATGTCCGCACGCGGCCCTTCGAGGTCGAACAGCACCTTGCCGGACAGATCCACGCGGCCCGACACCTGCGGCTCGCTGGCCGCGACGTCGAAGCCCAGCTCCAGCGGGAAGCGCGTGCCGGGACGGACCTCGCCGGTCTTCAGCGTCAGCTTGTCGACGACGTACTGCGCCTTGGCCTGGCGGTCGGTGTAGGACACGCGCGCCGAGTCGATCTGCACGCCCGAGATCACGAGTCCGGCCACGGCCGCGCCGCCGTCGGCGGCCGGCGAACCGGTGGCGGCCGGCGCCTGCTCGCCGCCCGCACCGGCCAGGTCGGCCCAGTTGTTGCGCCCCTTCTCGTCGACGACGAGGTCGAGCTTGAGGTCGCTCAGCACGACGCGGTCGACCTCGACCTCCTTCTTCAGCAGCGGCATCAGGCGCGCGCGCACCTGGACCTGGCCGACGCTGGCGAACGGCGTATCGCCGAAGCCGGGCGCGTTGCCGAGGCTGACCTTCCCGATCTCGACGCCGATCCAAGGGAACACGGACAGGCCGATGTCACCGTCGATGGCGAGCTTGCGGCCGGTGGCCTTCTCGGCCTCCTCGGCGATGCGGTCGCGGTAGTCGTTCGGGTCGAAGACGAAGGTCAGGTACGCCGCGAGCGCGCCGAACAGCACGACGACGATCCCGACGAGGATGGCAAGGATGCGGACTGCGGTCTTCATGGACATCTCCTTGCGGAGCATGAGGGGAACATGACCGCAAGTAGAGCACCGGCCGCGCCCGGATGCAATGCCGGCGCGGCCTGGCGGCCGGTCAGGGCAGCGCGACGGCGAGCGCCAGCGGCAGCGTGACGAGGGCGGCGAGGTTGCCGACGAGCACCATCGACGCGACGGTGGCCGGCTGCTGGCCGTAGCGCTCGGCGAAGATGTAGTTGAGCACGGCCGGCGGCAGCGCACCGAACACGATCAGCAGCGCGCGCTCCTGCGGCGGCAGGTCGATGAACAGCATCACGCCGAAGGCCAGCGCGGCGCCGATGAGCGGACGCGCCACGGCGACCAGCACGCCGTAGCCGACCGCCTCGATGGTCGAGTCGGCCAGCCGCACGCCGAGGGCGAACAGCATCAGCGGGATCGATATCTCGCCGAGCATGCGGATGGAGGTCAGCAGCGGAGGCCACACCTCGACGCCGGCGATCGCGACGGCCAGGCCGGCGAAGGTCGCCAGCACCGACGGCACGCGCCAAACCGTCCACACGCGGATGCCGCGATCGAGCAGCCATGCGCCGTACGAGAAATGCAGCAGGTTGGAGATCATGAACATCACGACGGCCGGCGCCAGCGCCGCGTCGCCGAAGGCCAGCACCGCCAGCGGCAGGCCGAGGTTGCCGCAGTTATTGAACATGATCGGCGGCAGCAGCGTGCGCAGGTCCATCCCGATCACGCGTGCCAGCAGCCACGCCGCGATCCCCGAGCCGATCACGATGACCAGCGTGGCGATGCCCAGATCGACGAAACCCGCGATCTCGAACTCGCGGTTGGCCAGCGCGGCGAACACCAGCGCCGGCACGAAGACATCCATGTTGAGCTTGTTGGCCTGCGACAGGTCGGGCTTCAGGCGCCGGCCGACGAAATACCCCAGCGTGGTGATGGAGAACAGCGGGAAGAGGATCTCGACGATGCGGACGGCGATGTCCATGCTCAACACTCCGGGCGCGCACGCCCCCAAGAACGAGAAAGGCCGGCATGTGCCGGCCTCGTCGGGCTAGCCCCGGGTCAGAACTTCACGCCCAGCATGATCTGCTGCATGTCCACGCCGTCGTTCGGTCGCTTGATGCTGCCGTTCGAGAAGTGCGAGTAGCGCCAGCCAAGCGTGACGTGGTCACCGAGCTCGAGGCCCACACCCACCCATTCCGTGAACTGGAAGCGCGTCGACAGGCGACGGGGACCGAGCGTGGTCTGGCTGAAGTAGGTGCCGCCGATGCCGGCCTCGAAGTACGGGCGGAAGGTTTCGGCCCTGCGCGCGATGCGGAAGCCGAGGCCCGCGCCGCCGTAGCTGACGCGATCATGCTCGGCCCGGTTGCCGGTATAACGGAAGCGGCCGCCCTGCACCACCGGCTGGACGCTCATCGCCCACTTCTCGGACGCACTGCCCCAGATTTCGCCGAAGCGCACGCTGACACCGCTGTGCCGGATCGACGCCGTCTCGCCGTGCAACAATTCGACTGCCGTTTCGGCCGCATGCGCGGTCGACGCGGCCCACACACAGGCAGCCGCACAGGCTGCTAGCGTGATACGCATGATTCCCTCCCTAGAGCACGTACCGTGCAAGATCCTCTCGCTGCGCGAAGATCTCGAGGCGGGAGTCCACGTACCGGGCATCGACGACCACTTCCGACAGCCCCGGCTTGCCCGCCTCGAACGACACTTCTTCCAGCAGACGTTCGAGCACAGTGTACAGCCGGCGCGCGCCGATGTTTTCGGTCTTCTCGTTGACCTGCCAGGCAATCTCGGCAATCCGGCGGATTCCGTCGCCAGAAAACGACACTTTGACCCCGTCGGTGGCCAGAAGGGCCTCGTACTGGCGGGTCAGGCAGGCATCGGTCTGCGTCAGGATGCGCTCGAAGTCCTCGACCGACAGGCTCTCGAGCTCGACGCGGATCGGGAAGCGCCCCTGCAGCTCGGGGATCAGGTCGCTGGGCCGGGCCAGGTGGAAAGCGCCCGAGGCGATGAACAGGATGTGGTCGGTGCGGACCATGCCGTGCTTCGTCGACACGGTCGTGCCCTCGACCAGCGGCAGCAGGTCCCGCTGCACGCCCTGGCGCGAGACGTCGGCGCCGCCAACGTCCGAGCGCGTCGCGACCTTGTCGATCTCGTCGATGAAGACGATGCCGTTCTGCTCCACCGCGCGCAGCGCCGCCGCCTTGACCTCCTCGTCGTTGATCAGGCGGGCGGCCTCCTCCTCGGTCAGCGCCTTGAGCGCCTCGGCAATCTTCATCTTGCGCCGCTTCGTCCGCCCCTGGCCGAGGTTCTGGAACATGCCCTGGATCTGCTGCGTCAGCTCCTCCATGCCCGGCGGCGCGAAGATCTCGGCACTGACCGGAAGCTGCGCCACGTCGATCTCGATCTCCCTGTCGTCGAGCTCGCCCTCGCGCAGCTTCTTGCGGAATTTCTGGCGGGTGGAGGAGTCGGCCGGCTCCGGGTCGCCGAAGCCGGTCGGACGCGCCGGCGGCAGCAGCGCGTCGAGCACGCGGTCCTCGGCCGCGTCCTCGGCGCGCGTGCGCACCTGCCGCATGGCCTGCTCGCGCGCGTCCTTGATCGCGATCTCGACCAGGTCGCGGATGATGGTCTCGACGTCACGGCCGACGTAGCCCACCTCCGTGAACTTCGTCGCCTCGACCTTGATGAACGGCGCGTTGGCGAGCCGCGCCAGCCGACGCGCGATCTCGGTCTTGCCGACCCCGGTCGGGCCGATCATCAGGATGTTCTTCGGCGTGATCTCGCTGCGCAGCGGCTCCTCGACCTGGGCGCGGCGCCAGCGGTTGCGCAGGGCCACGGCCACGGCGCGCTTGGCCTTGTGCTGCCCGACGATGTGCTTGTCGAGCTCGGAGACGATCTCCGGGGGCGTCATCGCCGTCATGTCACATCCCTCCGGTGCAGGTGCCGGCGCAGGCGGCCGGCCGTGCGGCGGCGATCATGGCTTGATCTCCTCGACGACGTGATTCTGGTTCGTGTAGATGCACAGGTCGCCGGCGATCGCCAGCGCGCGGCGCACGATCTCGTCCGGCGGCAGGTCGGTGTTCTCGAGCAGCGCACGCGCCGCGGCCTGCGCGTAGGGGCCGCCGCTGCCGATCGCGACGATGCCCTGCTCGGGCTCGAGCACGTCACCGTTACCGGTGATCACCAGCGAATGCTCGGCGTCGGCCACGGCCAGCATGGCCTCGAGCCGGCGCAGCATGCGGTCGGTGCGCCAGTCCTTGGCCAGCTCGACCGCGCTGCGCAGCAGGTTGCCCTGATGCTTTTCCAGCTTGGCCTCGAAGCGTTCGACCAGCGTGAAGGCGTCGGCCGTTCCGCCGGCGAAACCGGTCAGGATCCGGCCGTCGTAGATCGCGCGCACCTTGCGCGCGCTGGCCTTGATGACGATGTTGCCGAGCGTGACCTGCCCGTCGCCGCCGAGCGCGACATGCCGGCCGCGGCGCACGGACAGGATCGTCGTGCCGTGATATTGCTCCATGGACTGCCCTGAGAAGGTGAAACGCCGTCAGCGGCGCGGGAAAACCTTGGCGACCTGGCCGACGCCCATGACGTGCAGCAGCGCCAGCACCATCGCGTTGACGTCGCGCAGCGTGACCTGCTTGCCGCGCGCGCGCAGCGTCGACAGCACGTTGAACAGTGTACCGGCACTGACGAAGTCCATGCGGCGCAGCGCGCTGCAATCGACCGTCAGCTCGGCGTGCTTTTCGGCCAGCTCGACCAGCCGGCCGAACACGTTGCTGCCGCCACCGGTGATCTCGCCACTGAAGGCCAGCGCGTCGTCGGACGGGCGGCCGGCCTCGGCCTTCTCCTCGGGCGCGGCGGGCACGGCCTCGACCGGCGCCCACGACGGCGGCGATTCCTCGAAGGTGATCGCGTAGTCGAGTGCCCACTGCTCGAAGCGGTCCTGGTCGCCGCCGTGCTGCAGCAGCTCCAGCAGCAGATGCCACGTCGGACGGTGCTCGGGCGTACCGGCCGCGATGCGGCCCGCGAGCGCCTCGGCGAGCCGGCCGGTGTTGGCCAGCGACACCTTGATACGGTCCCGGCGCATGCGCGCGATGGCGTCGAGCACCTCCTGACAGCCCTCGTCGTCGGCATCTCGCACGGTCTGCAGGTCGATGCGCACGGCCCCGTTCTTCTGGCCGATGACCAGATAGGGGGCGAGCTGCTTCGACACGCCGGCGCCGAGGACACCGCTGAGGTTCACGGCCGTCGCGCCGGCGCGCGGCCGGCCGGAGGATACCCCGGCCGAGAGGTCGTGCCAGGGCGGGGGAGAACGTTCGAAACGGGTCGCGTACTCGATCACGCGGGCCTCGAAACGCTCACGCTGGCCGGTGAGCCGGTACAGGTCGAGCAGCATCGTCCACGGCCACTCGTTGCCGACGTGGGTCTCGTCGCGCAGCAGCGCGTCGAGCAGGGCCTCGGCCTCGCGCGTGTTGCCGTTGGCGTAGAGGACCGCCACCTCCTCGCACACGGAGCCGATGCCGGTGCTGACTTCCTGCACCTGGACCATGCCCGCGCATTCGTTGAGCGAGAGGAAGTCCTCGTCAGGAATGCTGGACGGCGGTTCCGAGTCGACCGGAACCTTCGGGGCTTTTCGTTTGGGATTCGCTACCACGCCTTGGGCTGTCGGAATTGAACACGGCTTTTGTAAAAAAGTGCCAAAGAATAGCACCTCGCCCGGGAAAAGGGCATCCGTGGCAAGACGTTACCGTTCGACACGGTTCGTGATCCACGCACGCACACGGCACACGCCCCGCCGGATAGAATGCGCGAATGCGCAAACCAGCCTCTCCGCCCACCGGACCCGATGCCGGCGTCTTCACGATTCCGGCTCGCGTCTACTACGAGGATACCGACGCCGCCGGCGTCGTCTACTACGCCAACTACCTCCGCTTCTGCGAACGGGCCCGCACCGAGTGGCTGCGCCATCTGGGGCTGGAGCAGCGCGGCCTGCTCGCCGCCGAACACGTCGCCTTCGTGGTCCGCTCGCTCGAGGCGCGCTACCTCGCGCCGGGCCGGCTCGACGACCTGCTGACCGTCGCCACGCGCATCGCCGGCGTCGGCCGCGCCAGCATCGATTTCGAACAACGCATCCTGCGCGGAGAGGAACTTCTGTTCTCCTCCCGCATCACTGTGGCCAGCGTGGACACCGCACGCGGCCGCCCCATCGCCATCCCCGCGGCGCTCCGCGCCCTGTTGCCCGATACAGCCCAGACAAAATGACACCCAACCACGAGACGCTGTCCATCATCCATCTGATCGGCGAGGCAAGCCTGCTCGTCCAGCTCGTCATGGCATTGCTCGCGCTGCTGTCGCTGATGTCGTGGTACTGGATCTTCCGCAAGTGGTTCCAGATCCGCGCCATGCGCGCACGCATCGGCCGCTTCGAACGCGACTTCTGGAGCGGAGGCGATCTCAACACGCTGTTCCAGAACGCCTCCTCGGGCCGCCACCCCTGCATCGGCATGGAACGCATCTTCGAGGCCGGCTACCGCGAGTTCACGAAACTGCGCGCCAAGAGCCACGACCACAGCGCCATCATCGACGGAGCCCGCCGCGCCATGCGCGCCGCCCAGCAGCGCGAGATGGACGAGCTCGAGGCACACCTGGCCTTCCTCGCCTCGGTCGGCTCGGTGGCGCCGTACATCGGCCTGTTCGGCACCGTGTGGGGAATCATGAACGCGTTCCGCGGCCTGGCCAACGTCACCACCGCCTCGCTGTCGCTGGTCGCACCGGGCATCGCCGAGGCGCTGGTCGCCACGGCCATCGGCCTCTTCGCCGCAATCCCCGCCGTCGTGGCCTACAACCGCTTCACGCACGACATCGACCGTGTCGGCATCCGTTTCGAGAGCTTCATAGAAGAGTTCTCGAACATCCTGCAACGCCACCTGCGCTGACCCGAACGCGAGGAATTCCCGATGCGCCAGCGCCGCCTCATGAACCAGATCAACGTCGTGCCCTACATCGACGTGATGCTGGTGCTGCTGGTGATCTTCATGGTCACCGCCCCGATGATCCAGACCGGCGCCATCGACGTGCCGAACGCGCAGAACGTCGCCAAGCCGCCACCGGAAGCCGCCACCGTGCGCGTGACCCGCAGCGGCCTCGAGCTGCAGCGCGCCCCCGGCACGCCGTTCGTGAAGATGACTTCGAGCGAGCTGCAGCGCGAACTGGCCGCGCTGCACCGCGAGGACGCCGACCGCCCGATCGTGGTCGCGGCCGAGCGCCGCATCGAATACGACAAGGTCATCGAAACCCTCGATGCGGTGCGTGAGGCCGGCTTCGCACGTGCCAGCCTGCAAACCCAGTTCGGATCCGGCAGATGACCCCTGAGTGGCAGAACACGCCGGCCTCGGCCGGTGAAAAGTTCTGGTCGATGACGCTGGCGATCCTGGTGCACGCCGGGCTCGCCGCGTTCCTGCTCGTCAGTGTCAGCTGGAACCTCAAGCCGCCACCGGCGCTGGAGGTGAACCTGATCGGCGCCCCGCAGCCCGAACGGGTCGCGGTGGCCCCGCGCGCGCCCGAGCCCAGGCCGGAACCCAAGCCCGAGCCCAAACCGGAGCCCAAACCCGAACCGAAGCCGGAACCAAAGCCCGAACCCAAACCCGTGCCGAAGCCGGAACCGAAGCCGGAGCCCAAGCCCGTGCCGAAACCGGAACCGAAGCCGGCACCGAAGCCGGAGCCCAAGCCCGAGCCCAAACCGGAACCCAAGCCGGAGCCGAAACCCGAGCCAAAGCCGGAGCCGAAACCCGAGCCCAAGCCCGAACCGCCGCCGGAGCCGCTACTCGGTGACATGAACCGGCTGCTCGAGCAGGAGATGCGTCGCGCCCAGCAGGCTTCCGCCCGCACGAACGCCGCGCTGGACGAGTACCGCAACCTGATCCGCCTGCACGTGCGCGGTTTCCTTACGATCCCGCCGGGGCTGCAGGGGAACCCCGAAGCGCTGTTCAAGGTCATCCAGCGACCGGACGGCTCGGTCGCGGCCATCGAGCTGCAGCGCACCTCGGGCAACCCCGCGCTCGACGCGGCGATCGAGCGCGCCATCCGGGCGGCCAGCCCGCTGCCGCTGCCGAGCAACCCGGCGCTGTTCGACCGCGAACTGATCATGACCTTCAAGCCGCTGGCCGAATGAGGCCGGCGACCGGGTCCGTCACGAGAGGAACGCCATGCTTCGCTATACTCCTCGCAACCCGCTGCAAAACAGGAAAATGATGCTCATGCTCCGCTCGCTGCTCGTCGCCGCCGTACTGTTCTGGACGGCCTGCGCCCAGGCCCAGCTGTCGATCGAGATCACCGGCTCGAGCTCCACGCGCCTGCCCGTGGCCGTGCCCCTGCTCGAGAACGAATCGGCGCTGCCGGCCAGCGTTTCGGACATCGTGCGCGCCGACCTCGAGCGCAGCGGCCTGTTCGGCCTCGTCGACACCGGCCTGGCCACCTTTCCCGAATCCAGGCGGCCTGACTTCGACGCACTGCGCAAGCGCGGCGCCGACGCGGTACTGACCGGCTCGGTCGTGCCGCTGCGCGACGGCCGTTTCAGCGTGCGCGTGCGCCTGTTTGACACCCACCGCCGCGTCGAACTGGGCGCGCTGTCGCTGCACATGAGCGAGCGGCAGAACCGCATCACCGCCCACCGCATCGCCGACTTCATCCACGAGAAGCTGCTCGGCGAGCCGGGCTACTTCTCCACCCGCATCGCCTACGTCGTGGTCAAGGGCACCCGCCACGAGCTGCAGATCGCCGACGCCGACGGCGCCAACCCGCAGCCGGCGCTGATCTCGCGCGAGCCCATCATCTCGCCGAGCTGGTCGCCGGACGGCAAGCGCCTGGCCTACGTGTCCTTCGAGGCCAAGAAGCCGGTCATCTACATCCACGACCTGCCCACCGGCCGCCGCCAGCAGATCGCCAACTTCCGCGGCTCCAACTCGGCGCCTGCATGGTCGCCGGACGGCTCGCAGCTGGCCGTCGTGCTGACCAAGGACGGCGCCTCGCAGATCTATCTCGTCAATCCCAACGGCGGCGCGCTGCGCCGTCTGCTGACCTCGCAGAGCATCGACACCGAGCCCAGCTGGTCGCCCGACGGCAAGTGGCTGTATTTCACGTCCGACCGTGGCGGCACGCCGCAGATCTACCGCGTCAGCATCGACGGCGGCCCGGTCCAGCGCGTGACGTTCGACGGTTCGTACAATGTCACACCTCGCGTCTCGCCAGACGGCCGACGCCTCGCGTACACTACGCGTCGGGACGGCCGATTCCAGGTCGCCCTGCTCGAATTCGCGACGGGGCGTACGGTGATCCTTACTAACGAGGAAGGTGTAGAATCACCAAGCTTCTCCCCGAACGGACGCATGATCCTTTATGCTTCGGGGAACGCTAGCCGCGGTGTTCTTTCGGCTGTATCGACGGATGGTCGCGTGCGGCAGCGACTGACGATTCAGGCGGCCGAGATCCGTGAGCCCGCCTGGGGACCCATCTCCCGATGACGCGAGTCTTCGGTTATCCAGACACAAGGGATTTGACATGAAAAAAGTTCTCCTGCCGGCACTTCTCGCATCCCTGCTGATCGCGTGCAGCGGGACCGGGGACAAGGCCACGGGGTCCGCTGGTGCTGGCAACGGCACCTCCAGCGCGGCCGTGACCGATGCGTCCGTCTCGCGCGGCCAGATCGGCGCGCTGGGCAGTGGCGTTGATCCCGCGACCGCGGGCGCCACGGCGGGCATCGCCTCGCTGACCGACCCCAACCACATCCTGTCGAGCCGCTCGATCTATTTCGACTTCGACAGCTTCGTCATCAAGCCCGACTTCGCTCCGCTGGTCGAGGCCCACGCGGCCTTCCTGAAGGCCAACGCCCAGATGCGCATGCTCATCCAGGGCAACACCGACGAGCGCGGCAGCCGCGAGTACAACCTCGCCCTGGGCCAGAAGCGTGCCGAGGCCGTCAAGCGCGCGCTGGTGCTGCTGGGCGTGAACGAGGCGCAGGTCGAGGCCGTCAGCCTCGGCGAGGAAAAGCCCCGCTGCACGCAGCAGACCGACAGCTGCTGGGGTGAAAACCGCCGCTCCGACATCCTCTACTCCGGCGAATTCTGATGACCCGGCGCCTGACGACAGCGCTACTGCTCACGCTCGCGTGCGCGGGCTCGGTGCAGGCGCAGGTTTTCGGAGGTTCAGAGTCGAGGCAGGTCAACGCGCTGCGCGAGGAGATGAACGCCCGGTTCAACACCGCAAGCCGGGCGCATTTCGATCTCCTCAACCAGAACGCCGCCCTGCGTGAGGAGATCGCCAAGCTGCGCGGACAGGTGGAACTGCTGACGCACGAGATCGAGTCGCTTCGGTCGCGTCAGCAGGATTTCTACGTCGACCTCGACAACCGCCTGCTCAAGCTCGAGACCTCCGGCGTCAAGGCGCCCGGGGCGGCCGCCGCCCCGCGCGTCGACCCGGCAGCCGAGTCGGCCGCCTACGAGGCCGCACTGGGCCTGCTCAAAGACGGCAAGCACACCGAGGCGCTCGCGGCCTTCCGCAGCTTCATTGCCAGCTATCCGCAAAGCAGCTTCCTGCCCAACGCGCATTTCTGGGCCGGCAACGCCGCGCTGCAGGCCAAGGAAATCGCGGCCGCCCGGGCACTGTTCGACACCGTCGTGCAGAAGTGGCCCGACGACGCGATCGCTCCGGACGCCATGCTGGGGCTGGCCAACAGCCAGCTGCTGCTCGGCGAGCGCCGCGCCGCGAACGATACGCTGGCGCAGATCATCGCCCGTCATCCTCAGAGCTCGGCGGCGCAGGTCGCGCGGCAGCGCGTCCAGCCCTGACCGGGGCCCGCGCGCAGCGATGACTGCCACTCCGACGCCGCCGCGCGGCGAGACGCTGCGCATCACCGAGATCTTCACCTCCATCCAGGGCGAGTCATCGCGCGCCGGCCTGCCGACGGTCTTCGTCCGGCTCACCGGCTGTCCGCTGCGCTGCACCTGGTGCGACACCGAGTACGCCTTCCACGGCGGCCAGAACCGCAGCATTGACGACGTCGTCGCCGAGGTGCTGGCCACCGGCATACGCACCGTCTGTGTCACCGGCGGGGAACCGCTGGCGCAGAAGAACTGCCTGAGGCTACTGCAACGCCTGTGCGATGCGGGTTGCGACGTCTCGCTCGAGACCAGTGGCGCACTCGACATCTCCGGCGTGGACGAACGCGTCGCCTGCATCATGGACCTGAAGGCGCCCGGCTCCGGCGAGGTCTCGCGCAACCGGCTCGAGAACATCGCCCATCTCGACGCCCGCGACGAGGTCAAGTTCGTGCTCGCCGGCGAGGAGGACTACCGCTGGGCCTGTGACATGCTGAACCGGCATGAGCTCGCGGGCCGCTGCAGCGTGCTGTTCTCGCCCGTGCATGGCGCGCTCGAACCGCGCGAACTGGCCGAATGGATCGTGCGCGACCGCCTGCCGGTACGCTTCCAGCTGCAATTGCACAAGCTCCTGTGGCACGACGCCCGGGGGCGCTGAAACCGACCATGAGTACATCGAAACGTCCCGCCGTCATCCTGCTCTCCGGCGGCCTCGACTCCACGACCTGCCTCGCGATCGCCCGTGACGCGGGCTACGACTGCTACGCGCTGTCGGTGGCCTACGGCCAGCGCCATGCCGCCGAACTGTCGGCCTCGCGCCGCATCGCGCAGCACTTCGGCGTGCGCGAGTACCGGCTTGCCAACGTCAGCCTCGGCCAGTTCGGCGGCTCGGCACTGACCGATCCGACCATCAAGGTGCCGGCCGCGGGCGGCAGCGCCACCGGCGAGATCCCGGTGACCTACGTGCCGGCGCGCAACACGGTCATGCTGTCGATGGCGCTGGCCTGGGCCGAGGTGGTCGGCGCCAGCGACATCTTCATCGGCGTCAACGCCGTCGATTACTCGGGCTACCCGGACTGCCGGCCGGAGTACATCCGCGCCTTCGAGGCCATGGCCAACCTCGCCACGCGCGCCGGCGTCGAAGGACGCGAGCTGCGCATCCACGCGCCGCTGATGCACCTGTCCAAGGCCGACATCATCCGCCGCGGCGTCGTGCTGGGCGTCGATTATTCGATGACGGTATCGTGCTATCAGGCCACCGAGGAAGGCGCGGCCTGCGGCGCCTGCGACGCCTGCCATCTGCGGCGCGAGGGCTTCGAGGCCGCCGGCATTCCGGATCCGACGCGCTACCGCTGAGCCGCACAAAAAAACGGCCCCGAAGGCCGTTTCCGTTTCGGCAGAAGGGATTCACTCCCCGTCGCGCATCCGCGCGCTGATCTGCTTGAGCGAGACCTCGACGGATTTCACTCCCTTCACGGCCCGCACGACGCGTTCGGCCGCCTTGCGTTCCGCCTCGTCCACGACCACGCCTTCGAGCTGCACGTCGCCATCGCAGGCGATGATGGACACGTTGACGTGCGCCGTCTCCTCGTCACTGCGCAGCGCAGCACGCACGTGCGCCTCCAGCGCGGCGTTGGCGAGCTGACGCCGCGACTCCGGTGTCTCGCGGAATTCCGGCAGGGCGAGCAGCGTCTTGATCTGCTCGACGCAGCCGGCCACCGAGATGCGGTCGGTGTTGAGCACGAGGTCGTACAGCAGCGGGTCGCCCCAGGTGACGCCGAAGCGCACGTTCATGTTGTGGGTGTGCGCCGCGTCGCTACGCCGCAGCTCGGCCCGCACCAGCTCCTCGTCATCGGTGTCGAGCCGGCGCATCATCCACGCCACCCGGCTCTCCATCGATGCGCACACGCGCACGCAGGGAATGTGCGGAATGCTGCGCAGCAAATAGGTCGCGCCCCAGCCGCGGATGATGATGTTGCCCCGTTCGGCCAGTTCGAACACCTCCTCGGCCACGTAGGTCGAGACGCTGCGCGAGTTCGTCGACATCCGGTCGAGAATGCCCGCCTTGCCCTCCATGACGCGACGGATCAGGCTCTTTCGGGTCTGCATCTTCTCGGCGACGTGGTCGACGACCTCATGCGTGACCTGGGCCAGGCCGAGCTCCTCGGCGAGCGCCTGGGCTACGTCCTTGCCCAGGGACCCCATTTCCTGATTCATCGCGATGACGGGCATGGCAACCTCCTGAACGGAAAAATCGGACCCGCAATGAAAATGCGGCCCGCCGAGGCGGGCCGCTGCACGGGATACTACCGCTTACTTGCTTTCCGCGGCCAGCTTCTTGGACACGTACAGCTTGTCGTAGAGCATCGTCAGGAACGGCAGGACCGCCATGAAGATGCCGAGCGTCATGATCGTGCTGACGATACCGTTGCTGAAGAAGATTTCCAGCGAACCGTCGGACATCAGCATGGACTGACGGAAGGCGTTCTCCGCGCCACCGCCGAGCACCAGCGCCAGGACCAGCGGAGCGACCGGGTACTTCAGTTTCTTCATCACGTAGCCGACGATGCCGAAGATCATCATGTACCAGACGTCGCCCATGGCGTTGGCCACGGTGTAGGCACCGATCGAGCACGCGGTCAGGATGATCGGGGCGATGATCGCGAACGGCACGCGCATGATGGCGGCGAACAGCGGCACCGTGGTCAGGCAGACGATCAGCGCGGCCAGGTTGCCGAGATACATCGAGGCGATCAGGCCCCATACGAAGTCAGCCTGCTCCTGGAACAGCAGCGGACCGGGCTGCAGACCCCAGATCATCAGGCCGCCCAGCAGCACCGCGGCGGTCGGCGAACCGGGGATGCCCAGGGTCAGCATCGGCAGCAGCGCGGCCGTACCGGCGGCGTTGTTGGCGGTCTCGGGGCCGATCAGGCCGTCGATCTCACCGGTACCGAACTTGTCGCCGTTCTTCGAGAAGCGCTTGGCGAGGCCATAGCCCAGGAAGGCGGCAGGCGTCGCACCGGCCGGAGCGATGCCGAGGCAGGCGCCGAACACCATCGAACGGGCGAAGTTCGCCCAGTGCTTGCCCAGCATGCCCCAGGTACGCAGCACGACCTTGACGTCGATCTTGGCCTGCACGCCCTTGAACTCCAGACCCTCCTCCATCGAGACGAGGATCTCGCCCAGACCGAACATACCGATCACCGCGATCAGGAACTCGAAGCCGCGGAGCAGTTCGGCCGTGCCGAAGGTCAGGCGCAGCGAACCGGTCACGACGTCGATGCCGACGCAGGCCAGCGCGAAGCCGATCATCATGGCCGACACGACCTTCATCGGCTTTTCCTTGCTGATCGACATGAACGTGGTGAAGGTCACCAGCATGATCGCGAAGAACTCCGGCGGGCCGAAGCGCAGCGCGTAGTCGGCGATGATCGGCGCGACGAAGGTGATCAGCAGGATCGCGAACAGCGCGCCGATGAACGACGCGGTGAACGAGGTCGTCAGCGCCTCACCGGCCATGCCCTTCTTGGCCATCGGATAGCCGTCGAAGGTCGTCGCCACCGAGTACGAACATCCGGGGATGTTGAACACGATGGACGTGATGGCGCCGCCGAACAGCGAACCCCAGTAGATGCACGACAGCATGATGATGGCCGAGACCGGGTCCATGCTGAAGGTCAGCGGCAGCAGGATGGCGATGCCGTTGGCACCACCCAGGCCAGGCAGCACGCCCATCAGCACGCCGAGGAACACCCCGACGAACATCAGCAGGACGTTCATTGGCGACAGGGCGATCGCCATGCCTCCAATCAATGCATTGATTTCATCCACAATTTTCTCCTGTATCTCTCAACGGACGGGCTTCAGGCCGTCCGGCCCCGCGGGCAGAATTCGGTTCGTTCCGTGTCTCAGAATCCGAGCATGGCTTCGATCGGGCCCTTGGGCAGGGCGATCAGGAACCAGATCTCGAACATGACGAACAGGAAGATGGGCACGCCCAGCGCGTAGGGCAGGGTCTTCACGACCGGATACTTGCCGTTCAGCATCATGAAGCCGGCGATGTAGAGCGCCGCCGAAACGTACAGGCCGAGATACTCCATCAGCACGACGTAGATCAGCGTCGGGATGTACACGCACATGACCGACTTGAAGCGCTGGACGCTGACGAACGACGCGTCGCCAGACGCCTTGTTGCCCGGCAGGAACGCCGCGATGGTGTTGACCGCACCGGAGAAAGCCAGGATCGCGCCGATCCAGAACGGGAAGTAACCGGCCTGCGGACCGCCGTCCCACCCCGAACCGATGCGGTTGGAGTCCCAAACCACCAGGAGACCGAGCGCAACGATGAGAAGGCCGAACGCGACCTCCATCGTGCGGGTCGAGACGAGCGACACCTCGCTCGTCTGCTTGTCATCGTGATCCATTCCACGTCCCTCTAGTTACTTGCAAAAATGGCCTAGCGGCCGCCACGAAATTACGTGCGCACGGGAACACCGGTGCGCACGCTTATTTTTCTGTCCATCAACAAGTCGGCCCCGGCCCGAAGGCCGGGGCCGCCCAGGCGTTACTTGGCCAGGAAGCCGGCTTCCTGCATCAGCTCACGGTGCGTGGCTTCAGCTTGGGTCAGCCAGGCCTTGAACTCATCGCCGGACATCGAGCGGGTGTTGAACGCGCCCGTGGCCATGAAGTTCTTCCAGTCTTCGGTTTCGCGAACCTTGTTGAACAGATCCACGTAGTAGTCGACCACTTCCTGCTTGGCGCCCGGGGTCGTGAAGATGCCGCGCAGCATCTGGTAGACCACGTCGATGCCTTCTTCCTTGCAGGTCGGGATGTCGGACCAGGCCTTGCCGTTGGTCACTTCACCCTTGTGGACCGAACGCTCCGCGTCGAACAGGCACAGCGGACGCAGCGAGCCGCCACGCCACTGGGCAACCGCCTCGATCGGGTTGTTCACCGACGAGTCGATGTGCTTGCCGACCAGCTGGGTCGCGATTTCGCCACCGCCCTTGTAGGGCACGTAGGTCCATTGCGCACCGGTGGCCTTCTGCAGCGCCACGGTGATGATCTGGTCTTCCTGCTTCGAGCCCGTGCCGCCCATGCGGAACTTGCCCGGACCGGCCTCCTTGACGGCCTTGATGTAGTCACCGGCGGACTTGTACGGCGTGTCGGCGTGCACCCACAGGATGAACTGGTCGAGAGCCAGCATCGAGACCGGCGTCAGATCCTTCCAGTTGAAGGGGATGCCGGTCGCCATCGGGGTGGTGAACAGGTTCGACAGCGTGATGATGATCTTGTGGGGATCATTCTTCGCGTTCTTGACGTAGAGGAAGCCCTCCGCGCCGGCACCACCGGACTTGTTCACGATGACCAGCGGCTGCTTCATGAGGTCATGCTTGACGATGATGCCCTGGATGAAGCGGGCCATCTGGTCCGCACCACCGCCGCTACCGGCCGGGACGATCCATTCCACCGGCTTGGACGGTTCCCAGGCCGCGCTCGCGGCAACCGGAGCGCCGAACGCCACGGCAGCGGCAATCGCGGTCAGAACAGGAGTGGCTTTGTTGCGAGCAAAGACAGACTTCATTCGATGATCCTCCTTTGGTTGTTACCGGATGCTCCGGATGATTCCGGCACTTCCGATCTGCTTGCCCGGCTCTCTGCGGAACACCGAGAACACAGGCCTGTCTCAATCTTGTTTTGGGCCCGCACGAGGCATAAGCCCGTTTGATGAAAGGATAAAGGATGCTTCGCTTCGTGCAAGGACTTCGTAAGGAAAATGTTGACTCGGGTCAAGAATCCGCACGCCCCGACGAAACCCCCTCCCTCTGCACGCCTTCAGCATCGCAGTCCGGCACCGGTCTGAGAATCGGGGTATACGCTAAGCCCTTGTGCACGAAACGCGCTGACGCCATGCGCGCATTTCCGTCGTACAGCACATTGAACTTAAAGGACTTTCCGCCAGGATGCCAAAAAAACGGCCGCATGCTTATGCGGCCGTGATGCAGGGCGGGAGCGCCTCATTTGCGGAATAGTTTGCGCAGCCAGGCTGGTCGCGCAAAGTCGCGGCGGGCCCAGCGGAAGGCTTCGAAGATGCGCTCGGCCGGCATGTTGCCGGACACGCCCTTGTGCCCGTTGAGGACGATGAACGGCACCGTGGTGATGCCGAGGTACTTGGCGCGCGCATCCGTCTCCCGCACCCAGTCGGCATCCACCTCGCTGGCCAGATAAGCGGCGGACTCGTCGCGATCGAGCCCCGACTCGGCGGCGATGTCGGCCAGTACGCCGAGATCGGACAGGTTGCGTCCCTCGTTGAAGAAGCCCCGGAACAGCCGCTCGACGACGGCCTCGCGCGCGTCGCGCTGCGAGGCGAAGCGGATCAGCCGGTGCGCGTTGACGGTGTTCGGCTGCACGCGGATGCGGTCGAAGTTGAACTCGACGCCGACCTTGTGCGCGGCCTTGATCACCGACGCGAACATCTCCAGCGAGTTGGCCTGGCCGGGATAGCGGCGCTTGAGGTATTCGTGGCGATCCACGCCCTCGGCCGGAAGCTGGGCGTGCAGCTGGTAGGGCAGCCAGTGCACCTCGGGCTGGATCTCGTCCGGATAGGTGTTGCGGTAGTACTCCAGCGCCGACGTGACGTAGCGCTTGCCGACGTAACACCACGGACAGACCACATCCGAGTAGATCTCGATCTTGAAGGACTTCGGTGCTGCAGATTTCATGAAGACTCCGGTTCGGGAACCCTGCCCTCAGTCCCGCATGGGTTCGGAAAGTTCATCGAGGATGACGCTGCGCTCCGCGCCCTGCCCCCAGCGCCCCAGCGTGTGGAAGCGCAGCGCCTCGAGCTCGGCGGTGAGCTCGGCGGCGGCGACGCGGTCGCACACCGGGCTTCGGGCGATCTCCGGCGCCACGGCGGTCAGGCCGTCACGTGTGTCGGGGCACTCGAGCGCGCGCCCGAGCACCTCGTCGTCCACCCACACGAGCTTGGCCGACTCGAAGCGGGCATAGACCCGCCCGTCGGGCCAGTTGACGAAATTCACGCTCGGCAGGCGGCGGATGCACTGCAGCAGGAACAGCGTGTTCTGCTCCGGCCGCATCGCGTCCGGCGGCGGGTACACGGCCTCGGGCGCCTTGGCGTGCACGTTGATCTTGCGGAAGCGGTCGATGTCGAGGATGGCCTTGACGTCGAGGATGTTCATGTCGCCGTTCCAGCCGAAGGCCACCGTGCGCGGGATCTCGCCCTTGGGCACGCTGTTGTCGAGGAACTCGTAGTGCACCGACTTGGAGGTGCGCAGCGCCCACATGAAGAAGATCTCGGGCATGCCCGAGTAGGCTTCGACGTTGTGCGCGAGCAGGTCCTCCACGGACTTGTAGCGCCCGAACTCCAGCCCGCGCAGCCATGCCCGCTCGACCGTCATGTGCGGCGGCGTGACCATGAAGAACATGTAGATCAGGTGCCCGAAGCGGGTCAGCAGGTTGCTGCCGGCCTGGTCCGAATCGGGCGCGAAGCTGTCGAAACGAAAGCGGTCGATCAGCAGGTGCGACATGTTGCCCCGCTCGGCCTTGGCCGCCATGTAGCGGTCGAGCTTGCGGTCGATCAGCTCCAGCTCCACGCCGGTCAGCGCGCCGGCGTACTTGTAGGCGTCGCCGAGCGAGCCGTAGTCGAGCAGGTACTTGCGCCAGATGTCCGGACTGATGAGGCCGAAGTCGCTCCAGTTGAGCCCCAGCCGCCCGACCAGCTTCTGCTGCATCGGACGCAGCGTGCTCTTGCCGGAGGCCGACGCGCCCTTGGTGTTGAGCACCACCGGATGCCCCTGCCGCGGCAGGCGGTAATAGCCCTCGGCCTCGACGGCCTCGGCGATCAGCGGCTCGATGAGCTGGCCCAGGGCCTGGCTGCAGTAGTCGTTGCAGCTCATGCCGAGCACCAGCTCGGCGAGCGAATCGCGGTCCGCCCACAGGCGGCCGTGCTTGACGTGCATCGCGGACACCGCGCGCGCCAGCGCCCGGCACACGGCGCGCTGCAGCGCGGTCGGCGCCTCCTGCGCCTTGCGCGCCCATTCGCGGCGGATACGCTCCTCGCGCTCGACCGCGCCCTCGGCCGGGCGTTTCGGCTCGACGGTACGGCCGAACAGTCCGCGGATCCGCCCCATCAGCGAAGCGGATCCCGTCGGCCGTTCCGGAGCGCGTTCGGGCGGAAACATGCCGTCGAGCTCGGCGGCGATGGCCTGCTCGAGCTCCTGGCGCATGCGCGCGTATTCGGCGATGAAGTCTTCCAGCCGCGGGTGGAGGTAGCGGTGGTAGATGCGGTCCGTCATGCGACGGAAGTTGATGCCCAGGTCTCCGACCTGGCTGCCGGCGGGCACCGAAACGTCGGCCGTGATGCGGATCAGCAGCTCATGCAGGATCAGCCGCTCGGGCCGGAAAACGACCAGCTCCTGCAGTTCGAGGCCGGTGAATTCCTTGGCCTCTTGCGCCCGCTGGGCGTCGGTGAACGAATTCTCCGGCCGGAAGATCGTGGACAGCGGCAGTAGATGGCGCGGCAGATCCGGGCCAAGGCCGGGGTTCCACGGGCCGAACTCCTCCGTCACCATCGTGCGGCGTATCAGTTCAGCGAGCGGCCGCGGCCGGTCCGACACACGCCCACGGACTCACGAGCCTTCTTCGTAGACCTCGAGCACGCCGGACTGGCGCAGGTCCTCGTAGGCGGACGGGTCGTGCAGCGCCATGTAGAGCAGGCTCGGGATGGCGTTCTTCTTGATCAGGCGCGGAGCGGCGACGCCGATGATGAAGATCAGCACGCCGAGGACCAGCAGCAGCATCGACGAATGGGCGATCGACAGGATCGCGAGCGCGACGCCGATGCCGATGACCGGCAGCTTGATCAGCGGCAGCCACAGACGGCGGCTGATCTCGGCCTCGGCGATCGGCTGGGCCATGAAATAGCTGACCTTGCCCGCCTTGTAGGCCTCGACGAATTCTTGGTGGTTCATGTCGTTTCCGTTCGATCGTGTCGGGCCGGGCGCGGAAACCGCGCACCGGGAACCTTCCGATTATGGCACGACGCCACGCATCGGCCGGGCGGGTAAACCCGCCCTGTCCGTACCGCGCGGCCCGGACCTGCGGGGGCCGCGCGACGATCGACGATGCGCCGGGTCAGACGACCTTCTCGGACTTCATCGCGGCGATCTCGTCCGCCCCGTAGCCGAGCTGGGCCAGGACCTCCTCGGTGTGCTCGCCGAGCAGCGGGGAACGCTTGACCTCGGTCGGGCTCGCCGACAGCTTGATCGGGTTGCCGACGGTGAGGTATTTGCCGCGCTCCGGGTGATCGACCTCGACGATGGTGCCGGTGGCACGCAGCGACGGCTCGTAGGCGATCTCCTTCATCGACAGCACGGGGCCGCACGGGATGTCGTACTTGTTGAGGATGTCCATGGCCTCGAACTTGGTCTTGGTCTTGGTCCATTCCTCGATCGTCGCGAAGATGGATTCGAGCTTGGGCAGGCGCGCCTCCGGCGTCGCGTATTCCGGATCGGTGATCCACTCTTCCTTGCCGATGATGCGGCAGATCGGCTCCCACACGGCGGCCTGGGTGATGAAGTAGATGTAGGCATTGGGATCGGTCTCCCAGCCCTTGCACTTCAGGATCCAGCCCGGCTGGCCACCGCCCGAGGCATTGCCGGCGCGCGGCACGGTGTCACCGAACTTGCCGTTCGGGTACTGCGGGTATTCCTTCATGACGCCGGTGCGCTCGAGGCGCTGCTGGTCGCGCAGCTTGACGCGGCACAGGTTCAGCACGGCGTCCTGCATCGGCGCGAGCACCTTCTGGCCCTTGCCGGTCACCTTGGCCTGGTACAGCGCGGTGACCACGCCCAGGGCGAGGTGCAGGCCGGTACCGGAATCACCGATCTGGGCACCGGTCACCATCGGGGGACCGTCGTCGAAACCGGTGGTCGCGGCCGCGCCGCCCGTGCACTGGGCGACGTTCTCGTACACCTTGCAGTCCTCGTACGGACCGGGGCCGAAGCCCTTGACCGAGGCCAGGATCATGCGCGGGTTCAGCTCCTGGATGCGCTCCCAGGTGAAGCCCATGCGGTCCAGTGCGCCCGGCGCGAAGTTCTCGACCATCACGTCGCACTGCTTGATCAGGCGCTCGAGCACTTCCTTGCCCTTGGCCGTCTTGGTGTCGAGCGTCAGCGAGCGCTTGTTGTGGTTGAGCATCGTGAAGTACAGGCTGTCGACGCCCGGGATGTCGCGCAGCTGCGCGCGGGTGGCGTCACCCACCCCGGGACGCTCGACCTTGATCACGTCGGCGCCGAACCAGGCCAGCAGCTGGGTACAGCTGGGACCGGACTGCACGTGGGTGAAGTCGAGAACGCGAACGCCTTCTAGCGCCTTGCTCATTGAGTCATTCCTCCAATTCCATACTGCGGGATCGCAAATGTTTGCCAGAACCCGTCCGCTCCATGACATCGGCAACGGACGGCGCTGAATAATTTTGTGAGCGGGCATCTTAGCGACGCGCCGAAAAGGGCTTCAATGACGGCGGTCAACTTTTGGGGTAACGATCCAGGACGCCTGACAAGTCGGGTAATCACGTATGCGGCACTGCCGCATGGCCCTCGTCAGGCGGGCGGATGGCGAACGGATATAATGCCTGCTTTCGCCAAATCGAGGCCGATACCGTACCGCGTTCGGCGCAACAAGCAAAGAGGAAGACCCATCATGCGAGCAATCGAGATCACCCAGCCCGGGGGCCCGGAGGTCCTGCAACTGTGCGAACGCCCGATCCCGCAGTGCAAACCCGGCGAGGTGCTGATCCGCGTACTCGCGGCCGGCGTGAACCGCCCCGACGTGCTGCAGCGCACCGGCAGCTACCCGGTTCCGCCGGGCGCGTCCGACCTGCCGGGGCTGGAGGTGGCCGGCGAAATCGTCGACGGCGACTTCTCCGGCACCACGCTGAAGAAGGGCGACATGGTGTGCGCGCTGGTGCACGGCGGCGGTTACGCCGAGTACTGCGTCGCGCACGCCGGCCAGTGCCTGCCCATCCCCAAGGGCTACACGCCGGTGGAAGCGGCCTCGCTGCCCGAGACCTGCTTCACCGTGTGGAGCAACGTGTTCGACCGCGGGGCGCTGGCCGAGGGCGAGACGCTTCTGGTCCAGGGCGGCACGTCGGGCATCGGCGTCACGGCGATCCAGATGGCCACCGCCCTCGGTCACCGCGTGTTCGCCACCGCCGGCTCGGACGAGAAGTGCCGCGCCTGCGAGGCGCTGGGCGCCGAGATCGGCATCAACTACAAGACGCAGGACTTCGTCGAGGTGGTCAAGGAAGCCACCCAAGGCAAAGGCGTGGACGTGATCCTCGACATGGTCGGCGGTGACTACGTGCCGCGCGAGATCAAGGCGCTGGCCAACGACGGGCGCCTGGTCTTCATCGCGCTGCTCGGCGGCGGCAAGGCCGAGGTGCCGCTGGGCCAGATCCTGATCCGCCGCCTGACCGTCACCGGTTCAACGCTGCGCCCGCGCTCGGACGCGTTCAAGGCCGCCATCGCCGCGAACCTGCGCGAGAAGGTCTGGCCGCTGATGGATGCCGGCAAGATCAAGCCGGTCGTCTACCAGACCTTCCCGCTCGAGGAGGCCGGCAAGGCGCATGCGCTGATGGAATCCAGCCAGCACATCGGCAAGATCGTGCTGACCGTCGCCGACGCCTGATCCGCGCGACGCGCAAACGAAAAAGCCCGGACGATGTCCGGGCTTTTTTTCATTCCGGACCGAGCGAACCCGCTCCGGCAGTGGGCGCTCAGTGCACCCGCTCCAGGGCCTTGCCGCCGCCGTAGCTCGACTGTTTCGGCGGGGTGCCACCCGGGGTGACGCGGACCGCGCAGTACTTGAACTCGGGGATCTTCGCGGCCGGGTCCAGCGCGGCGTTGGTCAGGGTGTTGATGGCCGCCTCGTAGTAGGCGAAAGCCACGAACACGGAACCACGCGGCGTACCTTCCTCGGCGCGGGCCCACAGCGAGACCTTGCCGCGACGCGACTCGATCGTGATCAGGTCACCCGGGGCGATGCCCAGCTCGGCCATGTCGAGCGGGTGCATCTGCGCCGTCGGATCCGGCTCGATCGCGTCGAGCACCGTGGCACGGCGGGTCATCGAGCCGGTGTGCCAGTGCTCCAGCTGACGGCCCGTGATCAGCACCATCGGGAACTCGTTGTCCGGCTGCTCGGCCGCCGGGATGATGTCCGCCGGAACGAAGCGGGCACGACCGGTCTTGGTCGGGAAGCGCTCGACGAACACCACCGGCTGACCCGGATCCCCTTCCTTCTCGCACGGATACACGACCGCGTTCTCACGATCGAGGCGCTCCCACGTGATGCCGGCAATGCTCGGCATCGTCTTGCGCATCTCGTCGAACACCTCGGAGACGTGCGTGTAGTTCCAGCCGCAGCCGAGCTTGTTGGCGATGTCCTGGATGATGAACAGGTCCTGACGCGCCTCGCCCGGCGGCTGGATGGCCGCGCGACCCATCTGCACGATGCGGTCGGTGTTGGTGAAGGTACCGTCCTTCTCCGGGAACGCGCTGGCCGGCAGGATCACGTCAGCCAGGTAGGCGGTCTCGGTCAGGAAGATGTCCTGCACCACGAGCAGCTCCAGCGACGCGAGGCTGTGGCGGGCGTGGTTGGCGTCCGGGTCGGACATCGCCGGGTTCTCGCCCTGCACGTACATGCCGCGGATCTCGCCACGGTCGATCGCGTGCATGACCTCGACCACGGTCAGGCCCGGCTTCGGATCGAGCGACTCCTCGGGCACGTTCCAGGCCTTGGCGAACTTGGCGCGCACTTCCGGATCGGCCACGCTCTGGTAGTCCGGGAACACCATCGGGATCAGGCCCGCGTCGGACGCGCCCTGCACGTTGTTCTGGCCACGCAGCGGGTGCAGACCCGTGCCCGGACGGCCGATCTGGCCGGTCATCAGCGCCAGCGCGATCAGGCAGCGGGCGTTGTCCGTGCCGTGGACGTGCTGCGACACGCCCATGCCCCACAGGATCATGGAAGCCTTGGAGGTGGCGTACAGACGGGCCACGTAGCGGATGGTCTCGGCGTCGATGCCGCAGATCGGCGCCATCTTCTCCGGCGTGTACTGCGCGACGTTCTTCTCGAGGTCCTCGTAGCCGATGGTCCGGCTCTCGATGAACTCCTTGTTGACGAGGCCCTCGGTCACGATGACGTTCATCATCGCGTTGAGCAGCGGCACGTCCATGTCCGGCTTGAACTGCAGCACGCGGTGGGCGTGACGCGCGATGTCGGTGCGGCGCGGATCCATCACGATCAGCTTGGTGCCGTTCTTGACCGCGTTCTTGATCCAGCTGGCCGCCACCGGGTGGTTCACGACCGGGTTGGCGCCGATCAGGATCACGACCTCGGCCTTGCCCACGTCCATCACCGGGTTGGACACGGCACCCGAACCGATGCCCTCGAGCAGCGCGACGACCGAAGAGGCGTGGCAAAGACGCGTGCAGTGGTCGACGTTGTTGCTACCGAAGCCGGTACGCACCAGCTTCTGGAACAGGTAGGCCTCCTCGTTCGAGCCCTTGGCGGAGCCGAAGCCGGCCAGCGCCTTGCGGCCGTACTGGTCACGGATGCGGCGCAGGCCGCCGCCCGCCACCTCGAGGGCCTCTTCCCACGTGGCCTCGCGGAAGACCTCCATGACCTTGTCCGGATCCATGACGAAGTCACCGCTCTTCGGCGCGTCGGCACGCCGGATCAGCGGCTTGGTCAGGCGGTGCGGGTGATGCACGTAGTCGAAGCCGTAGCGGCCCTTCACGCACAGACGCTTCTCGTTGGCCGGACCGTCCCGGCCCTCGACGTACAGGATCTTGTTGTCCTTGACGTTGAAGGTCAGCTGGCAGCCGACGCCGCAGAACGGGCAGACCGAATCGACCTTCTTGTCGGGCTCGGTCAGCGCGACGTCACGGGCCGGCATCAGCGCGCCGGTCGGGCAGGCCTGGACACACTCGCCGCAGGCCACGCAGGTGGACGCGCCCATCGGGTCGTCCATGTCGAACACGATCTTGGCGTGCGCACCGCGGAAGGCCAGGCCGATGACGTCGTTGACCTGTTCGTCCCGGCAGGCGCGCAGACAGCGCGTGCACTGGATGCAGGCGTCGAGATTCACGGCGATGGCCGGGTGCGACAGGTCGTGCACCGGCTGCTCGCGCGGCGCGAAGCGCGGCTTGCCGACGCCGAGCTTCTGCGACCAGAAGTCGACCTCGTTGTGACGCGTGTACTCGGTCTCCGGCATGTCCGACTGCAGCAGCTCCAGCACCATCTTCTGGGCCTTGACGGCACGCTCGCTGTCGGTGGTGACCTTCATGTTGTTCGACGGGTGGCGGCAGCACGACGGCGCCAGCACGCGCTCGCCGTCGATCTCGACCACACAGGCGCGGCAGTTGCCGGCCGGCTCGAGGCCGTCCATGTAGCACAGGTGCGGGACGGGGATGCCCTCGCGCTTGGCGACGTCGAGAATGGTCTCGTCGGCGCGGCCGCTGACCTCACGGCCGTTGAGCGTGAAGGTCACCATCGGCGCGTCGGTCTGCACCACTTCGTTCTTGGTAATCGCGTTCATTCCTGATTCCTCAGCGTCTGTTCCGGAACGTTCCCGACCGCGGTCAGGCCAGTTCCTGCGGGAAGTACTTGATCACGCAGTCGACCGGGTTCGGTGCCGCCTGGCCCAGGCCGCAGATCGACGCGTCGCGCATGACCTGCGACAGGTCGGCGAGCGCGTCGACGTCCCACTTGTTGTCCTTCTCGATCAGCTTGACCGTCTTCGAGGTGCCGACACGGCAGGGCGTGCACTGGCCGCAGGACTCGTCCTCGAAGAAGCGCATCATGTTGCGCGCGGCGTCGGCGGCGGTGTCCTTGTCGGACAGCACGATGACGGCGGCCGAGCCGATGAAGCAGCCGTACTGCTGCAGCGTGTCGAAGTCCAGCGGCACGTCGGCCAGCGATTCCGGCAGGATGCCGCCCGAGGCGCCGCCCGGCAGGTAGCCGTACAGCTTGTGGCCGTCGAGCATGCCGCCGCAGTAGTTCTCGACCAGTTCGCGCAGCGTCGTGCCGGCCGGCGCGAGCTTGACACCCGGGTTCTTGACGCGGCCGGAGACCGAGTACGAACGCAGGCCCTTGCGGCCGTTGGCGCCGTGCGAGGAGAACCAGTCCGCACCCTTGGTGACGATGTCACGCACCCAGTGCAGGGTTTCCATGTTGTGTTCGAGCGTCGGGCGGCCGAACAGGCCGACCTGGGCCACGTACGGCGGACGCAGGCGCGGCATGCCGCGCTTGCCTTCGATCGACTCGATCATCGCGGACTCTTCGCCGCAGATGTAGGCACCGGCGCCACGACGCAGGTGGAAGCGCGGCATGTTCGGCACCGGCGGCTCGGCCTGGAGCTTCTCGAGCTCGGCGGTCAGCAGCGCGCGGCAGCCATGGTATTCGTCGCGCAGGTAGATGTAGATGTCCTCGATGCCGACGGCCCAGGCGGCGATCAGCGCGCCTTCGAGGAAGCGGTGCGGATCGCGCTCGAGGTAATGGCGGTCCTTGAACGTGCCCGGCTCGCCCTCGTCGATGTTGATGGCCATCAGGCGCGGGCCTTCCTGCCCCTTCACGATGCGCCACTTGCGACCGGCCGGGAAGCCGGCGCCGCCGAGGCCGCGCAGACCGGAATCCTCCATGGTCTTGATGACCGACTCCACGTCACGCAGGCCACCGTAGCATTCCTGCGCGAGCTTGTAGCCGTCCTGTTCCTTGTAGGCCTCGAAGTCGATGTACGGATCCGGGTGATGCCAGATGTCCTTGGCCTCGACCTTCTCGACGACCTTCTCGACGGTGGCGTTCGGCACCGGATTCTGGTGCACGACGGCGACCGGCGCCTGCTCGCAGCGGCCGACGCAGGGGGCGTGAATGACGCGCACGTCCTTGCCGAGGATGGACGGCAGCTTCTCCAGCAGCTCCTTGGCACCGGCCATCTCACAGGACAGGCCGTCGCACACGCGCACGGTCAGCGCGGCCGGAGCCTGCTCGCCTTCGCGGACGACGTCGAAGTGGTGGTAGAAGGTGGCGACCTCGAAGACCTCGGTCTGCGACAGCTTCATCTCCTGGGCCAGCGCGGCAAGGTGCGCGGCCGACAGGTGACCGAAATGATCCTGCAGCTTGTGCAGGTGCTCGATCAGCAGATCACGCTGGCGGGATTCGTGGCCGAGCAACGCCTGCACTTCGACCAGCGCCTTCGGATCGACGCGGCGGCCTTTCGGCGCCATGCGGCGGCGTTCCTTGGAGGGCCCCTGCACCGTAATCGGGATGACTTTCTGGTTCATGTTGGATTCCTAATCAGCTACGCAACACAGGATTCGACGTTGTGCAATAAGTCGTACCGTGCATAAGTCAAGACGCACCGGCCACGGACAAGCCAAACGATCAAATTGTGACACATCGGTCCGGACGATCGAATTGACGGCAGTCAACGACTTCCGAAAAAGCCACCACCGCGCCATGGCCAAGCCCGCACCGGGCGTGCGGGCGAACCGGGGAACTATAGCATCACGGGGCTTGCGGACGCCCTCCAACGGGCGCACGGCCCCTGACCTCCCCTTCCTGAAGGTCCGACAGCCGGAACGCCGGAAAAGTGCGATCCCCATGCACGGACACGTCGGAAATCCGGCGCCGGAAAAAGAAAACGCCCCTTGCGGGGCGTCTTCCATGCGAGCCCGGCGGCGGACCGCCGGGACTGCGGGAGGTCTGCGGAAATCAGGCCGCGGTGACCTTGTTCTCGCGCATCGCGGCGATCTGTTCCGGCGTGTAGCCCAGCTCGGCCAGGATCTCGTCGGTGTGCTCGCCGAGCAGCGGCGAAGCGGTGATCTCGACCTTCAGATCCGAGAACTTGATCGGGCTGCCGACGGTGAGGTACTTGCCCAGCTTCGGATGCTCGACCTCGACGATGGAGCCGCTCTTGCGCAGCGATTCGTCTTCGGCGATTTCCTTCATGGACAGCACCGGGGCGCACGGGATGTCGTACTTGCGCAGGATGTCGACCGCTTCGTACTTGGTCTTGTCCTTCAGCCAGTCCTCGATGAACGCGAAGATGTCGAAGATCTTGTCCTGACGGGCTTCGGCGGTGTTGTACTCCGGATCGTCGATCCACTCTTCCTTGCCCAGGGCCTTGCAGATCGGAGCCCAGGCGTGACCCTGGATGGTGAAGTAGATGTAGGCGTTCGGGTCGGTTTCCCAGCCCTTGCACTTCAGCACCCAGCCCGGCTGGCCGCCGCCGCCGGCGTTGCCGCCACGCGGCACGACGTCGCCGAACTCACCGTGCGGATACTGCGGGTACTCTTCCAGGTAGCCCAGCGCGTCGAGACGCTGCTGGTCGCGCAGCTTGACGCGGCACAGGTTCAGCACGGCGTCCTGCATCGAGCAAGCCACCTTCTGGCCCTTGCCGGTCTTCTGACGGCCCATCAGGGCGGTCAGGATGCCGATGGCGAGGTGCATGCCGGTGTTGGAATCACCCAGGGCGGCGCCCGAAACGGTCGGGGGGCCATCCCAGAAGCCCGAGGTCGAGGCGGCACCGCCGGCGCACTGCGCGACGTTCTCGTAGACCTTCAGGTCCTCGTAGTGGTGACCTTCGCTGAAGCCCTTGACCGAAGCCACGATCATGCGCGGGTTCAGTTCCTGGATGCGCTCCCACGAGAAGCCCATGCGGTCCAGAGCGCCCGGAGCAAAGTTCTCGACGAGCACGTCGGATTCCTTGATCAGCTTCTCCAGCACTTCCTTGCCCTGCGGGGTCTTGGTGTCCAGCGTCAGCGAACGCTTGTTGCTGTTCAGCATCGTGAAGTACAGGGCATCCGCGTCCTTGACGTGGCGGAGCTGGTTACGGGTGACGTCACCGGCACCCGGACGCTCGACCTTGATCACGTCGGCACCGAACCACGCGAGCAGCTGGGTGCACGCCGGACCAGCCTGAACGTGGGTGAAGTCGATAATCTTGATTCCTTCAAGCGGCTTGCTCATGACGGACTATCTTCCTTATCAAACGGTTGGTTATTGCCCTGCGGGCTCTTGGAGTGCGCCACTACAGGGCGCCGAAGATACGATCTAGGATCGAGGACGGGGTTCATGGCCGCCAGCTGGCGGGCCCCATATCGACCTTAGATACTATGGGGTCGTCGCCGACGAAGTCAAGCCAACGCCGGACCACGCCCGGAACTGCTCCAACGGCCGTCTGCGAACCGGGCGACCCGGGTTTCCCCGGGCCGCCCGAATCGCTGTGACCGTTATCCGGCGCGGCTCTCACCGCGCCGGACGACGATCACTTCTTGACGGCGCTCTGCGGGTTCAGGCTGGTCAGACGACCGGACTCGGTACCCGCGGTTTCGTCGATGATGGCGTTGATGACCGTCGGACGACCGGAGGCGAGAGCCTTCTCCAGCGCGTCCTTGAGCTCGGCGGTGGTCTGGACGTAGTAGCCGTCGCCACCGAAGGCCTGCATCAGCATCTCGTAGCGCGCGTTCTTCACGAAGGCCGTGACCGGCACGTCGCTCGGGTTGTTCGGGTTGAGGTTGGGGTCGCAACCACGATACACGCCGCTGTTGTTCATGATGATCACGCACACCGGCAGGTTGTAGCGGGCGATGGTCTCGAGTTCCATGCCGCTGAAGCCAAAGGCGGAGTCACCTTCGATCGCCACGACCTGACCGCCGGACTCGACGGCCGCGCCGATGGCGTAGCCCATGCCGATGCCCATGACGCCCCAAGTGCCGGTGTCGAGACGACGACGCGGCTTGTCCATGTCGATGATGGCGCGGGCGTAGTCCAGCGCGTTGGCGCCTTCGTTCACCAGGTGGATGTCGCGGCCCTTGATGACGCTGCCGATGGTACCCAGCGCGTTGTGGAAGTTCATCGGGTTGGTGTCCTTGGCGAGCATCGCGGCCATCTTGGCGACGTTCTGCTCACGCTTGGACATCAGCGTGTCGACCCACTCCTTCGGCGCTTTCGGGAAGTCGCTGCCGATCTTGGCGTTCAGGGCCTCCATGGCGCTGACGATGTCGGCGACGATCGGGGCGTCGATGGGCACGTTGCTGTCCATTTCCATCGCCGAGATGTCGATCTGGATGAACTTCTTCGGCGGGAACTCGCGATCCGGATCACCACCCCAGGTCTTGCCCTTGCCGTGCGACAGCAGCCAGTTCAGGCGGGCGCCGATCAGCAGCACGGTATCGGCTTCCTTGAGGGCCAGCGAACGGGCGGCCATCGCGGACTGCGGATGGTTGTCCGGCAGGATGCCCTTGGCCATCGACATGGCCAGGTACGGGATGCCGGTCTTCTCGATGAATTCCTTGATCTGGTTCTCGGCGCGCGCGTAGGCGGCGCCCTTGCCCAGCATGATGATCGGCTTCTTGGCCGACTTCAGCAGCTCGATGGCGCGATCGATCGAGGCCGGCGACGGGATGTGGGCCGGAGCCGCGTCGATGACCTTGACGATGGACTCGGCGCCACGCACGGCGTCGATGGTCTGGCCGAGCAGCTGGGCCGGGACGTCGAGGTACACGCCACCCGGACGGCCGGACACGGCGGCACGGATCGAGCGGGCGACGGCGATGCCGATGTCCTCGGCGTGGTTGATACGGTAGGCGGCCTTGACGTACGGCTTGGCGGCGTTGAGCTGGTCGAGCTCTTCGTAGTCACCCTGCTGCAGGTCGACGATCTCGCGCTCGGAGGAGCCGGAGATCATGATCATCGGGAAGCAGTTCACGGTGGCGTTGGCCAGCGCGACGAGGCCGTTCAGGAAGCCCGGCGCCGAAACGGTCAGCGCGACACCCGGCTTCTGGGTCAGGTAACCGGCGATGGCAGCGGCGTTGACGGCGTTGGCCTCGTGACGGAAGCCGATGAACTTCATGCCGCGCGCCTGGGCCAGACGGGCAAGGTCAGTCACCGGAATGCCGACCAGGCCGTAGATGGTGTTCAGATCGTTGGCCTGCAGCGCGTCGATCAGAAGGTTGAAACCGTCGGTCAGTTCCTTGGTCTGCATGTGGAAACCCTCGGATTGAGTGTCGGTAGTCGTGTTCATGGTGAATGCTCTCTCGTTGATACTTCGATGTTGGTTGAGCAACGTGGCCGGCATCGGCGGGCCTTGCAGCCGGGGTTCGGATCACCCGGAGAACTGTTCGGCACCGCAGGGCTCGTCATGTCGCCAGCCGGAAATTCGGCGTCGCATGCCAGCTACCTCCGACGATAGGTTGTTGAAACCTCTGACCTATCGAGCGGCTCGAATCATAGCCAGCGCACCGGTCCGGTATCATTGACCCCGGTCAACTTTAACGGGAGAATACGCCGTTTGTCGTAGTGCGGCGGACTTACGGGCCTTTTCCAACGAGATGCTGTCGGTCGATAAACACCCCGAGAAGAACATCATCCGCGTCCAGCTCCGGCAGAACCTCGTTCTGCGCGAGCTCGACGAGGCGGAGATGTCCCTGCTCGAACCGCACCTCGTGGTCGTGGACTGCCAGAAGGGCGACTTCCTGCTGCATCAGGGCGTGCATGAGATGGAGCAGTACTTCGTGCTCGACGGCATCCTGAAGCGCGTCGTCACCAACCAGCAGGGCAAACGCATGATTCTGCGCTTCACCGAGGAGCGCAACATGGAAACCAGCTACGCCGCCTGGCGACTGAAGACGCCCACGCCCTACAGCATAGTCTCCGTGACGAAGGCGCGCGTAGCCAAGCTGCCGATGCAGCAGTGGGTCGCCCTGCTCGAGTCCATGCCCCAGCTCAAGCAGCTGTTCGAGTACGAGGTGATGCGGCTGATGAGCGAGATCATGGCCCACACCATCACGCTGCACCTGCTCGACGCGCCCGGCCGCGTGCACCGCTTCCTGCGCAAGCAGCCCGAGCTGTTCGACCGCATCCCGAAGAAGGAGCTTGCCTCCTACCTCAACATCTCGTCCGAGACGCTGAGCCGCCTCAAGCACCAGGGCAAGATCTGATCCCGCGCCAGGTTCGACGCAAGCGATTCCGGCGTACGAAAAAAGAAGGGGCCTCGCGGCCCCTTCGTCGTTCACCCTCGCGGCGCTCAGCCCTCGACGGTGGCGATGCGCAGCAGGTTGGTCGTGCCCTGGATGCCGAACGGCATGCCGGCCGTGATGGCGATCATGTCGCCCGGCTTGGCGAAACCTTCCTCGTGCGTGACCTTGGTCGCCACGGTCACCATGTCGGTGACGGAGTTGATGTCGTCGACGACCTTGGCATGCACGCCCCACACGAAGGCCATGCGGCGGGCGGTCTCGAGCTTCGGCGTGATGCACACGATCGGCGCGGTCGGACGCTCGCGCGCGGCCCGCATCGCGGTGGTGCCGGAATTCGTGTAGGTCACGGTCGCGGTCGCGCCGACGATCTTGGTCACGCCACGCAGCGCCGAGCAGATCGCGTCGGCCGGGGTGGCCAGGGGCTCCGGATGCTGGGCGTCGATCAGCGTGCGGTACAGCGGGTCGGCCTCGACCTCGCGGATGATGCGGTCCATCATCGCCACGGCCTGCACCGGGAAGGCGCCGCTGGCGGACTCGGCCGACAGCATCACGGCGTCGGCGCCGTCATACACGGCACTGGCCACGTCCGAGGCCTCGGCACGCGTCGGCGTCGGCGCGGAGATCATCGACTCGAGCATCTGCGTCGCCACGATGCTGGGCTTGCCGTGCTGGCGGCAGGCACGCAGGATGCGCTTGGAGGCGCTCGGCACGCGCTCGGGCGGCAGTTCCACGCCGAGGTCGCCACGGGCCACCATCACGGAGTCGGACAGGCGCACGATCTCGTCCAGGTGCTCGAGCGCCTGCGGCTTCTCGAGCTTGGTCATCAGCAGCGCGCGGCCGCCGATGATCTCGCGCGCCTCGTGCAGATCCTCCGGACGCTGCACGAACGACAGCGCAACGAACTCCACGCCCAGCGACAGCGCGAAGTCCAGGTCACGGCGGTCCTTCTCGGTCAGCACCGGGATCGGCAGCACGGCGTCGGGCACGTTCACGCCCTTGCGGTCCGACAGCGGACCGCCGGTCACGACCTCGGTACGGATCTGCGTGCCGTTGCTGTCGATCACCTTCAGGCGCAGCTTGCCGTCGTCGAGCAGCAGCGACTGGCCGGCCTTGACGGCCTCGAACAGCTCCGGGTGCGGCAGGCACACGCGGGACTCGTCGCCCGGCGTCGTGTCGCGGTCCAGCGTGAACTGGGCACCGGCCTGCAGCACGATGCGGCCGGCCGCGAAAGTGCCGATACGCAGCTTCGGACCCTGCAGGTCGGCGAGGATGCCGATCGGACGGCCCACCTTGCGCTCGACCTCGCGCACCACCTCGTAGCGCGCCTTGTGGTCCTCGTGGGTGCCGTGGCTGAAGTTGAATCGGAACACATCGGCTCCGGCCTCGAACAGCGCCTGGATGGTTTCCGCGCTGGAGCTGGCGGGACCGAGCGTGGCGATGATTCGGGCATTACGTTCGCGTCGCATTGTTGTTGTCCTGATGAATATGTTGTTGTTCATTGCCGGATCCGGTCGTCCGATGCACTCGCGCCGGATCTCGCCTGGCCACGGCCCGCGATGCCGCAACCGACCACTTCCTCCCCTGCTTCGGCGCGCCGGCGAGGCCGATGCGCCCGGACTTCGCGCGTACGAAGCCGAAATACAAACGGCCGCATTCAGTGAATGCGGCCGTCGGGGCGGGCGGGGCTGACAACCCGCCCCGAATTCACCGATCAGCCCTGGGCGATCTGGTGATTCGACATGATCTCGATGGCACGGCACAGCGCCGAATGGTCGGCCGCGGACAGGCCGTTGGCGGCGCAGGCGTTCATCAGCTCCTGGGCCATGGCCGTGTTCGGCAGCGAGATGCCCATCGACTTGGCACCCTGCAGGGCCAGGTTCAGGTCCTTCTGGTGCAGCTCGATGCGGAAGCCCGGGTTGAAGGTGCGCTTGACCATGCGCTCGCCGTGCACCTCGAGGATGCGCGAGTTGGCGAAGCCGCCCATCAGCGCCTGACGGACCTTCGCGGGGTCGGCACCGGCCTTGGAAGCGAACAGCAGCGCCTCGGCCACGGCCTGGATGTTCAGCGCCACGATGATCTGGTTGGCCACCTTGGTGGTCTGGCCGTCACCGTTGCCGCCGACCAGGGTGATGTTCTTGCCCATCAGCTCGAACAGCGGCTTGACCTTCTCGAAAGCCGATTCCGGACCGCCGACCATGATCGTCAGCGAGGCGGCCTTGGCACCGACCTCACCGCCGGACACCGGCGCGTCGAGGTATTCGCAGCCCAGCGCGTTGATGCGCTTGGCGAATTCCTTGGTGGCGATCGGGGAGATCGAGCTCATGTCGACGACGATCTTGCCGGCCGACAGGCCCGCGGCCACGCCGTTCTCGCCGAACAGCACGGCTTCGACATGGGGAGTGTCCGGCACCATGGTGATGATGATGTCGGCGTTCTTCGCCACTTCCGCGCCGCTGGCGCAGGCCGTGGCACCGCCGCTCAGCAGGTCGGCCGGCGGAGCCTTGACGTCGTGCACGAACAGCTGGTGACCGCCCGCCTGCAGGTGACCCGCCATCGGGGCGCCCATGATGCCCAGACCAATGAATCCAACTTTAGCCATGTCTTTCTCCATAAACGTTCAGTTCAATACCGGAACCGACCGGCCCGAGGCCGGCGGCTCGACCCACGGGCATGCCTGCGGGCCACCCGGGGCGGCGAACACCACTGAGGCCGGACCGGAGCGCGCGAAACGGCAGCGTTTTCCGGCGGCTGCGCGGCCGCGATGCCGCGCGGACGATCCACGGCGAACCCGCACGGGACGCCTGGGATTGTGTCGCATGCATGTTAAAGGCAAATGACGGCTTTGATAAGAACACAAAACATCGCTTGATCCGATACGCCAGGTATCGACCGACCCCCTCCGGGGCGTGGACACCCGTCTCGCACGGCGCCTATCATCCGCCCTCACGATCTCACGGAGAACGAGTCATGCAGCGACTGCACACGCTCTGCGCCGGTCTGGCGGCCGGCCTGCTGACGGCCTCCGCCGCGCAGGCCGAGGGCTTCTATGGCGGTTTCGAGATCGCCCGCGAACGCCTGCGCTTCTCACCGCACTACTACACCCCGTCGGGCGACCCCGACAACCGTTACGTCAACCGTGCGCACGGCATTGCCGGCACGCTGTTCGCGGGTCGCCGCTGGACGCTGTCGGAACGCTGGTCGCTCGCCGGCGAGGCCCGGCTCAACCGCTCGGACACGCGCTGGCGCGAGCGTCTGGGCGAGCCCGCCGCGCTGCGCTACGACATCCCCTATTCGGCCGAGATCGCGGTGCTGCCGACCTGGCACGCCACGCCGCGCGTGGCGCTGTTCCTCGACGCCGGCATCGCGCTGGGCCGCATCCGCGAACGCAAGGCCGACAGCCCGCTGAGTACCTACGACGAGCGCCACTGGCGCGCCGGCCTGATGCTCGGCGCCGGCATGGAAGTGCGCCTCGGCGAGGCCTGGAGCGTGCGCGCGGGCTACCGCCGGACGCGCTACCGCTCGATGGACTACTCCACCCACGACGCCGGCGGTGCGGTGGTCGAGCACGTCCGCGACCGGCCCCAGCAGTCGCGCTGGTACGCCGGCCTGACGCGCCGCTTCTGAGGGCTCAGGCCGCCTCGCCGGCCACACACACGCGGTTGCGGCCGGCGCTCTTGGCGGCGTACAGCGCCTCGTCGGCGCGCTCGAGCACGCGGTCGGCGTCCTGTCCGTCGAGCGGCGCGATGCCGATGCTCACCGTCACGGGCACCGCACCCACCGGCGTGTCGGCCGGCGAACCCTCGAAACGCTCGCGCAGGCGCTCGGCGAGCTGGCGCGCGTTCTCCAGCGTCGTGCCCGGCAGCAGCACCGCGAATTCCTCGCCGCCCAGGCGGCCCGGCACGTCCTTGCGCCGCAGACCCTGACGGATCAGCCCGGCGACGTGGCGCAGCACGTCGTCGCCGACGGCATGCCCCCAGGTGTCGTTGACGCGCTTGAAGTGGTCGAGGTCGAGCATCAGCACCGCCCCCTCGCCCGGCGGCAGGTGACGCGCCTCGGCGATGGCGGCCTCCAGCCGCGCGATGAAGCTGCGCCGGTTCGGCAGCCCCGTCAGCGAATCGGTCGTCGCCAGCGTCTCGAGCGCGGCCTCGCGCTGCTTGCGGGCCGTGATGTCGCGCACCAGCCAGACCCGTCCCAGCCGCTCCTCGCCACGCGCGATCGGCACCCAGTCGATCTCCAGCGCCCGCCCGCCGGGCACGGCCACCTCGATGCTGCGGCGCCCGCCGCCCGGCTCGAACAGCCAGCCGCTGCGCTCGGAGCCGAGCCGTGCCGTCAGCGCCTCGTGCGACAGCCCGACCAGATCGGCCGGCCGCTCGGCCAGCCCGAACAGCTCGCACAGTCCTTCGTTCACGACCACCACGACGTCGTCCGCGTCCTCCATCAGCACGCCGCCGGGGAAACGCTCGAGCAGCGTCGTCAGCCGCAGCCGCCCGGCTTCCAGCTCGGCGGCGGCGTGGTGCTGCTCGGTGACGTCGTAGATGTAGCCGTGCCACAGCGTCGAGCCGTCCTCCAGCCGCTGCGGGTTGGCATGGCCCAGCAGCCAGCGCACGCGGCCGTCCGGATCGGTCACGCGGTACTCGCAGCGCCACGGCGAGAGCTCGCGCATCGATTCCTCGATGGTCGCCTTGACCCGCTCAAGGTCGTCCCGATGGATGATCGCGAACACCTTCTCGGCCGACGCGGCGGCCTCGGCGTCGCTGATGCCGTACACCTGGACCATGCCGGGGCTCGCGTACGGAAAGCACGCGCTGCCGTCCGGCCGCTGCAGGTACTGGTACACGACCCCCGGCACCTCCGCCACCAGCCGCTGCAGCCGCTCGCGCGACTCGGCCACGATGGCCTCGGCCTGCTTGCGCGGCGTGATGTTCAGGTACGTGCCCACCGCGCGCAGCGGCGCACCGTCGGGCCCCCGTTCGACGACCTGGCCGCGGTCGAGCACCCACACCCAGTGACCGTCGCGATGGCGCATCCGGTGCTCGGACTCGTAGTGCGGCGTACGGCCCTGCAGGTGCAGCTGCATGGCCTGACGCACGGCCTCGCTGTCGTCGGGATGGATCAGCCCCTCCCAGCTCGCGATGTTGGGCTCGATCTCGTCCACGCGATAGCCCAGCATGCCGGCCCAGCGCGCGTTGAAGCGGGTGCGCCCGGTGGCGATGTCCCAGTCCCAGGTGCCCAGCTCCCCTCCGGCCAGCGCCAGCTCGAGCTGCTCGCGGCTCTGGGCCAGCATCAGCGCGTTGCGCTCGCGCAGCAGGAACATCCACGCCAGCGCGACGGCCGCCAGCAGCACCAGCACCGTCGCGGCGATGTTCTCGCGTCGCGCCGTGCGGATGGCCTCGCGCACCGGCGCGAGCTCGGTCGAGGCATCCAGGCCGACGTTGACGGTCAGCGCGTAGCCGGGGACGCGGTGGAAGGCGTACAGCCGGTCCACGCCGTCGACACGGCTGACCGCGCGCGAATGTCCGCTCACCGCCTCGGGCGACGCCTGGATGAAACCGTATCCGCCGGCCGCGTTGCCGCCGGCGATCTCGTCGAAACGGTGCGAGCGCGCCAGGAACACGCCGTCGTTGCGCGCGAGCAGCACCGCGTCGCCCTCGTCGGGGAAGACGTCGCGGAAGACGCCGGAGAGGTGATCGGAGGCGATGGCGACGACGACGGTGCCCACCGGCTCACCCCCGCGCAGCGCGGCGCGCGCGAACGGCACCTGCCACGGCCCGCCGTCGGCGGTGCGGCGCGGCTTGCCGATCACCAGATCGCCCGGATCGGGCAGCCGCGGCGGCGCTTCGGTCAGGATATCCGGCCGGCTCACGTGGACAAGCCCTCCGTCGACGTCGAACACGGCCACGTCCACCATCGCACCGTGCGGCAGGCCGTGCAGCGCCAGATCCTGCAAGCGCCGGAAGCCCTCGTCGTCGCCGCTCACCCAGGCGGCGGCGAGCGCCGCGCTCTTGGAATCGATGTCGGAGACGAGACTGCCGATGTGCATCGCCAGCGAGTGCGCGAGCTGCGCGCCGCGTAGCTGGATGCGCGCCTCCGCCATCGCCATCTGCTCGCGCTGGCCGTCGAGCAGGAACTTCCAGTGCATCGCGAGCGCCAACAGCAGCACCACCAGCGCCATCGCCACGCGGCGGCCCGCCCGCAGCACGCCGCGCCTCAACTGCCGCCCCGGGTCAAAGGTGTCGAAGACTGGTCTGGTACGCATGCCGCACCGGCGAGCTGACGGATACGCCCAGTATCCTCCCAAAGCCGGCGCGCGCCAACGCCCCGAGGCGGCCATGGGGGCCGGTCCGGGCCGCCATGAAAAACGCCCCGGCGGACCGGGGCGTTTCGGGTCGGGCGGGCGTCAGCGCTGACCGGTGGTCGTGTCGCCGAACACGCCCCGGTGTGCCTGCGGCTCGCAGCGCCAGTACTGCGGCGGCGCCTTCACCGTGCCGCCCAGTTTGGCGGCCGCGTGCCACGGCCAGCGCGGATTCCACAGCATGCCGCGCGCCAGCGCCACCATGTCGGCGTCGCCGCCGGCGACGATGGCCTCGGCCTGCTCCGGCTCGGTCAGCAGGCCGACCGCGATCACCGGCATCTTCACGTGCTCGCGCACTTGCCGGGCGAACGGCACCTGATAGCCGGGGCCGAGCGGGATCTTCTGCTCCACCGACAGGCCTCCGCTGGAGACGTGGATGAAGGCGCAGCCGCGTGCTTCCAGCGCGGCGGCGAATTCCAGGCTCTGCGCCACGTCCCAGCCACCGTCCACCCAGTCCGTGGCGGAGATGCGCACGCCCACCGGGCGGCCGGCCGGAAAGGCTTCGCGCACGGCCTCGAAGACCTCCAGCGGGAAGCGCATGCGGTTCTCGAGCGAACCGCCGTAGGCGTCCTCGCGGCGGTTCGACAGCGGCGACAGGAACTGGTGCAGCAGGTAGCCGTGCGCGGCGTGGATCTCGATGGCGTCCAGGCCCAGGCGCGCGGCGCGGCGGGCGGACGCGACGAAGGCCTCGCGCACCGCGCGCAGGCCGGCCTCGTCGAGCGCGGCCGGAGGCGGCTCGTCGCGGCCGTGCGGCAGCGGCGACGGCGCCAGCGTCTGCCAGCCGCCCTCGGACGGCGGCACCAGCGAACCGCCCTGCCACGGCGCGCGGCTCGACGCCTTGCGCCCGGCATGCGCGAGCTGCACGCACAGCGGCAGGTCGGCGTAGCGGCGGATCGCCCCGACCACGCGGGCCAGCGCGGCCTCGTTGACGTCCGAGTACAGGCCCAGGTCCTGCGCCGTGATGCGCCCCTCGGGCAGCACGGCCGTCGCCTCCAGGATCAGCATGCCGGCGCCGGACATCGCCAGCTGGCCCAGATGCATCATGTGCCAGTCGGTGGCGCAGCCGTCCCCGTCCGCCGAGTACTGGCACATCGGGGCGATGACGATACGGTTGGGAAGCTGCAGTCCGTCCAGACGCAGCGGGGAGAACAACACACTCATGAAGACCTCGCGAAGCGGAAACAGGCGTGGAAAGCGAAAACCGACATGTTACCCGCCCGTGCCGCACCGCAACACGCGCCGTATCGCGCACGCACCCCTCAGGCCGGGAACGGCCGCAGCGGACCGCCTTCCGGCGCCGCCTGCGCCGGCGTGCGCGCGACGTTCATGATCCAGCACACGCAGGTGAAGTAGCCGATCAGCGCGGTCAGCTCGACCACGCCCTGCTCGCCCCACCGGCCGACGGCGTCGGCGTAGGTCGCGTCGTCGACGCCGTGACGGTCGAGCACCGCGCGGGCGAAGGCCCAGCCCGCGGCCTCGTCCTCCGACATCGCGCGCGGCCGCCGACCCTCGGCCAGGTCGTCCAGCGCCTCGCGCGCCGTGCCGGCCGCCAGCGCCAGCGGGTGGTGGATGGCCCACTCGAACTGGTTGGACGTGTGGCGGGCGACGATCAGCGTCACGAACTCGTTGACGCGCTGCGGCAGCACCGAGCCGAAGCGCAGCGTCTCGCCGGTCCTCGCCAGGCCGTCGAGCAGCCTCGGGCTGCGCAGCAGCGGAATGAACGGGCCCCGGACGCCCTTGCGCGGCCCCGCGATCAGCGCCTCGGCCGCCGCGCGCTGCGCCGCGTCGAGGGTGTCCAGAGGCGGCATCGGCAGGCGCTCGGAGCGGTCGGGGCCGAAGCCCTGGGGGACGGGGGTGGTCATGGCGGATCTCCGTGTCGCGGCGGGAAAGCCGGCATCGTAGCCTCCCGGGCGCTTCGCGCGGTCTGAAACACGATGCGCGGCGCCGCAGCGGTTTTCACGCCAGCGTCGCGCGCCGTCCCCAGCATGCGGACGACGCCCTCCGACGCCACCGCCATGACCTCGCCCGTCCGACACCTGCTCGACCGCCTGCGCGCCCTTCGCCGCCGCGCCCGCGGCCGCGCGCTGCTGGCGCGGCTCGACGAGCGCATGCTGCGCGACATCGGCGTGCGCCGCGAGGACGCGCAGCGCGAGGCCGACAAGCCGTTCTGGCGCCGCTGAGCGCCGCTCAGTGCACGGCCTCGCGCTGTACGCGGCGGTCGAGAAAGCCTCGCGTACCCTGGCGGAACTCGGCCGTCGTCGCCACCAGCCCGAAGTAGTCCGCCCCCAGTGCCGCCGATTCCTCCAGCGGCAGGTTCAGGCCGCGGTGCAGCGCCTCCCAGGTCAGGCGCACGGCGGTCGGGTAGCGTGCCAGCACCGCATCGACCAGCGCGCCGGCCTCGTCGATCAGCGCCGCGCGCGGCACGACCGCGTTGACCAGCCCGATGCGCAGCGCCTCGTCGGCGTCGATCGCGCGCCCCGTGAGCAGCATCTCGGCCGCGCGCCCCTTGCCGACGAGCCGCGCCAGACGCGTCGTTCCGCCGAAGCCCGCGACCGCGCCGATGCGCACCTCGGGGTGGCCCAGCTGCGCGCCCTCGGCGGCCACGCGCAGCATGCACGCCTCGGCGATCTCCAGTCCGCCGCCCAGCGCGTGTCCGTTGAGCGCGGCCAGGCTGGGCTTTCCCAGATTCTCCAGCTGCAGCGTCACGCGCACCGCCAGCCGCGCCAGCTCGCGCACCTGCAGCGGGGTGGCGTTGTGCAGGTAGCGGATGTCGGCACCGGCCGAGAACACCGCGTCGCCGGCGCCGGTCAGGATCACGGCGCGCACGCCGTCGTCCTCGGCCACGTCGGTCAGTACGGCCGACAGGTTCTCGAGCAGCTCCGGGTCCATCGCGTTGTGCACCGACGGACGGTTGAGCGTGACCAGCGCGACGCCGTGCGCGTTGGTCTCGAACAGGATCGGGGATTTGCGGTTCATGGCCTTCCTCCTTGTGGAATCGTCCACCCGGAGCGGGTGGCGCGAACCCACTGTAGGCCGCGCCCCGTCCCCGTCGCTGAAAGCGGCTGGAACGCCGGGCACCGGATTTCAGGCGCCGGCCGCGCGCACCGCCATGACCACCGCCAGCCCCGCGAGCAGCAGCGGCGCGGCCACCCCGTGCAGCACCGCCGGCCACGGTGCGGACAGCCCCGCGAGCTCCGACAGCCCGAACAGCGCGGCGAGCACGTGGCACACGTCCCCCGCCGCCACGCCCAGCGCCGCCAACGCGCCCTGCGCGAGTCCGCCCGAGGCCGTGCGCGCGCCGACGGTCAGCACGCTGACGCCGGGCACGGCGGCCAGCGTCAGGAACAGGGCGGCGAGGGCGGTGGCGCTCATCGTCGGGGCAAGGATGGGGCAGCTTCCAGTCTGGCCGCGGCCGAGGGCGCACTGCTGAAATCCGGTTGCCCCGGCGGACGCAGGATTCAGGCCCGTGCGCGCCCCATGCGGGCAGCATGGGCCGACCACGACCCGGAAGGACCGTCCATGACGCACCACACCACGCACTACATCGGCGGACGCTGGCGCGCCTCGGTGGGCCAGGACACCATCGAGGTGTTCAGCCCGGCCGACGGCCGCTGCCTCGGCAGCGTGCCCGCCGCGACCTATTTCGACGTCGACGCCGCCGTGTCCGCGGCCCGCGAGGCGCTGCCGGCCTGGCGCGAGACCCCGCCGCGGACCCGGGCCGACGCCCTGCGCCGCATCGCGGCCGGGCTGCGCGCGCGGGCCGGCGAGACCGCCCGCTGCATCAGCGACGAGATGGGCATGCCGATCCGCATGGCCCGGCGCATCCAGGCCCCGCTGCCCGCCGAGGTCTTCGAGCGCACCGCCGATGCGCTGGCCGAGGTCGTCCTCGACGAGCGCATCGGCCACTCGCGCGTCACGCGCACGGCCGTCGGCGTCGTGGCCTGCATCACGCCGTGGAACTACCCGCTGCACCAGATCGCGGCCAAGGTCGCACCGGCGCTCGCGGCCGGCTGCACGGTCGTGCTCAAACCCTCGGAACTCGCGCCGCTGAACGCGCGCATCTTCGCCGACATCATCCACGCCGCCCGCCTGCCGCCCGGCGTGTTCAACCTCATCACCGGCACCGGCCACGACGCCGGCGAGGAACTGGTGGGCCATCCGGACGTGGACGCGATCTCCTTCACCGGCTCGACCTCGGCCGGCAAGCGCGTCGCGACGCGGGCCGCGCGCGGCATCAAGCGCGTGGCGCTGGAGCTGGGCGGAAAGTCGGCGTCGGTGGTGCTCGCCGGCGCCGACCTGGAGACGGCCGTGCGCACGACGGTGCAGCGCTGCATGCTCAACTCCGGCCAGACCTGCAACGCCCTCACCCGGCTCGTGGTGCCCGAGTCGCTGCACGACGCGGCCGGCCGCATCGCCGTGGCCACGGCCGCGACGCTGACGCCGGGCGATCCCGCCGACGAGTCGAGCAAGCTCGGCCCACTGGTGTCCGCCGCGCAGGCCGCGCGCGTGCGCCAGTACATCGCCGGCGCGCTGGCCGACGGCGCCCGCCTGCTGTGCGGCGGGCCCGAGCCGCTGCCGGGCCTGCCCGAGACCTACGTCGCACCGACCGTGTTCGGTCGCGTGGCGCCGGCCAGCGTGCTCGCGCAGGAAGAGGTGTTCGGTCCGGTGCTGGCCATCCTGAGCTATCCGGACGGCGACGAGGATGCCGCCGCGCGCATCGCCAACGGCACGCGCTACGGCCTCGCGGCGGCGGTGTGGGCCGGCACCGACGCCCACGCGCTGGCCTTCGGCCGCAGGCTGCTGGCCGGCCAGGTGGACATCAACGGCGGCGCGTTCAATGTCGCGGCGCCGATGGGCGGCTTCCGCCAGTCCGGCCTCGGCCGCGAGCTGGGACGCTTCGGCATCGAGGAATTCCTCGAGACGCGCGCCTTCCAGTTCCGCGAGGACTCGGACGTGCTGCGCGGCGGCGCCTAGCGGCTCAGGCCGCCAGCCCGGCCAGCACGTCGGCGCAGGCGCGCACGACGGCGCGCTCGCGCCCCGCCGCCGAGAGCAGCAGCACGTAGCTCTTGGCCGGCACGCGCAACGGATGCGCCACGACCACGCCGAGCCGTTGCCGGATGTCGCGCGTGAGCCGCAGCGGCATCAACGCCAGCCCCTCGCCGCGGGCACAGGCCATCAGGATGGTGTAGAGGTCGTGGCACACCAGCTCCGGCTCGCGCATGCGGCGCACGGGGCCGAAGCGCTCGACCAGCGTGCGCCAGGAGAAGAACGGATGTTCGAGCAGCGGATGATCCGAGACGAGTTCGGCCGGCGTGGCCGTCGCCACCGCCGTGGCCTGCGCGCCCGGCGCGATCACGGCCAGCTCCTCGGACCACAGCTCGCGCGCCTCCGGCTCGTGCTCGTCGTAGGTGCAGTAGCGGATGGCGATGTCGCACTGGTTGCGCTCCAGGTCCGACAGCGCCTCGCTGACGCTGACGTTGAACGCCACGCCGGGGCAGGCCGCGCGCAGCCGCTCGAGCTGCGGCGCGAGCCACAGTCGCGCCACGCCGGGACTGGCGGCCAGCCGGATCTCGGTCTCGCGGCCGCAGTCGAGCGCATGCAGCGCGTCGGCCGCGCCGCGTGCGAACACCGACACGGCCTGGTAGTAGGCCGCGCCCTCGGCCGTCAGCTCGACGGTCGGCGTCTGCCGCACCAGCAGGCGCAGGCCCGTGCGCTCCTCGAGCAGCGTCAGCGAGCTCGCCAGCGCGGCGCGCGTCACGCCCAGCTCGGCCAGCGCCAGCGCGATCGTGCCGTTGCGCACGAGCGCCTCGAACGCCACGAGCGCGTGCAGCGGCGGAAGGGGTACATTCGTCATGCGGAGGCCTGGAAGCGATGAAGAATTCATTATTGCGCGATCTCCCCCTGCTGGAACTGGTGGCCGTCGAGGCCGTCATCCGTCTCGGCAGCGTCACGGCCGCGGCCGAGGAACTGTCGGTCACCCCGTCGGCGATCAGCCACCGCCTGCGCCAGATCGAGCGCACGCTGGGCGTGGCGCTGATCGAGCGGCGCGGCCGCGGCATCGCGCCGACACCCACCGGCCAGGCCTGCCACGCCGAGCTGGCGCGCCTGATCGCCGACTTCCGCGACCGCACGGCCGCGCTGCGCAGCCAGAGCCAGCAGCGCGTGCATCTGGACGTGCCGCCGGTGATCGGCGTCACGTGGATCGCGCCGCTGCTGCCGCGCCTGCGCGCCCGTCTCGGCGTGCCCGGGCTGCGCTTCGAGCTGAGCACCACCCGCGTGCCCGGCGTCGCGGCCAACCCGGACGCCGACCTGTTCATCGACTTCGGCGTCGCCACGCCCTCGGGCAACGCGCAGCTGCTCCACCGCAGCACCATCGGCGCTTTCGTCGCGGCCTCGGAGGTCCGCGCCGGCAACCTCACGCCCGAGGAAATCTCCCGCCGTCCGCTCGTGCGCCACACCTCGGCCTGCTGGCGCCAGTGGATGGAGGCCGTGTTCGGCGAAGTACCGCCGCACCGCTACGCCATCACCTTTGACGATCCGGTCAGCGCCGTGGAGGCCTGCCTGGCCGGACACGGCCCGGTGCTGGTCGGCTCGCTGGCCGCGCGCGCCTATGTCGAGGCCGGCCTGCTGCGCCCGGCCCACCCCGGGCGGCTCGCCTCGGGCAACTACACCATCGAACTCACGCCGCGCGGCCAGCTCAAACCGCTGGCGCGTCGCACGCTGGAACTGCTGCAGCGCTTCGGAGAGGATTCCGCCGCAGGCTGACATGCCGTCGCCATGGCGGACTGAATTTCGCTGGCATTCTTGCAAGCGTGTTTGTCGCGTGCGCCGCGCCACGGGCCGGCTTGACGCAATTCGGAACACATTCGTGACCTTTGCTTGATACGTCGTGCCCCACCATGCGCACTCCCCCGGTGCCCACTGCCATGACCGTCCGCAAAGTCCTGATCGCTCTCGTCCTCGTCGCCCTGCTGGGCATCGCCGGCATCGTCGGCTACGCGGCCTGGCATTACCGCGTGCCCGGCCTCGCGCTGTACTGGCTCGCGATGCAGACCCAGGACGCGCGCTGGAAGACCGACGGCCTGTGGCTGCCGCACTATCGCGTCACGATCGAGGGCCGTCCGATCGAGGGCATCGAGGACGACGCCTCCGGCCTGACCTACAGCGACCACACGGGCACGCTGTTCGCGATCATCAACAAGAGTCCGCACACCATCGTCGAGCTCGACACCGAAGGCCGCGTGCTGCGCAAGATCCGCCTGCACGGACTGCGCGACCCGGAAGGCATCACCCACGTGCGTGACAACGTCTTCGCCGTCGCCGACGAACGCGACCAGGCCGTCTATCGCATCGAGATCCACCCCGACACCACGCAGATCCACGTCCGGGACGTGCCGCGCATCACCTTCCCGCTCGGCGGGCGCGACAACCGCGGCTACGAAGGCCTGTCGTGGGACAGCGCCGGAGAGCGGCTCTTCGTCAGCCAGGAGAAGGACCCGCTGCGCGTGCTCGTGATCTCGGGCCTGCCGGATCTGCTCGATGGCACGGACTTCGACCTGCGGATCGAGGAATGGACGCCCGACCACGCGCTGCACCGGCGGCTGATCGACCTGTCCTCGCTGACGCTGCACGAGCCCACCGGAAACCTGCTGCTGCTCAGCGACGAATCGGCCGTCGTCGTCGAGTACACCCCCGACGGCGAAGCGGTCAGCCTGCTGCCGCTGTGGCCCGGCTTCCACGGCCTGACCCGCCGCGTCCCGCAGGCCGAGGGCATGGCCGTCGGGCCCGACGGCACGCTGTACATCGTCTCCGAGCCCAACCTGTTCTACCGCTTCGAGCGCACCGTACCGGCCACCTGGGCGCGCTGAGCGGGCCGCCGCGGCGGAACCGTGAAAATGTCCCGGTCACGCGCGCCGCATGACGGACCGGAACGGACGGCCGCGCTACAGTGGAATCCGGTCCTCCGGAGCGCACCATGTCCAACCGTCCCGACACCCTGCCGTCCGATCTGCCCGTCCCCGTGGACGACGGCGCCGCCGACCACCTCGCCGGCCAGAGCCTGCCCGACCTCGCGCTGCCCGCCACGGACGGCTCGCAGGTGAGCCTGGCCCGCCTCCCCGGCCGGAACGTCATCTACATCTACCCGATGACCGGGCGCCCCAACCGCCCCCTGCCCGACGGCTGGGCCCGGATCCCCGGCGCGCGCGGCTGCACGCCGCAATCCTGCGGCTTCCGCGACCACCACGCGGAGCTGCAGGCACTCGGCACCGGCGTGTTCGGCCTCAGTGCGCAGTCCACAGACGACCAGCGCGAGGCGCACGACCGGCTGCAGCTGCCGTTCGAGCTGCTCTCGGACGAGCGCCTGCGCCTGCGCGACGCGCTGAACCTGCCGACGTTCGAGGTGGAAGGGAGGACGCTCTACAAGCGCCTGACGATGGTCGTCGAGGATGGAAAGATCGTGAAGGTGTTCTACCCGGTGTTCCCGCCCGACCGGAGCGCGGAGGACACCCTGGACTGGCTGCGGAACGCCGGACCGGTGGACTGATCCGGGCCGGTCCCCGCAAGGCGGCGGGGCCGGAAACGGCCCCGCCCGGCGGCGTCAGCTCCCCAGCGCCGCCCCGGCCAGCGCCAGCATGAAGAGCAGCAGCGTCGGATCGACCGGCGCGCCGTTGAACGTCAGCATCCCGTCGGCGTAGCCGATCTGCGTGCTGACGGCGTCGCCGATGACGGCGACGTAGGGGGATTCACGCATGCGCTGCAGCCAGTCGTCCAGGCGTGCCTCGGCGATCGCGTCCAGTTCGTGCCCGCTCAGGCCGTGGCCGCGCAGCTCGGTGGCGACGGACAGCCGGATCAGGTGCCGGACGGCGCCGAGCGCGGCACGGGCGCCGCCCTGCACCCGCACGCGATCGGACAGCTGCGCCCATTCCATGGGCGCGCCCTGCGCCGGGCGCAGCGAGACCTCGATACGGCCCTGCAGGTCAGCCTCCTCCAGCACGCTCAGCCCCAGGTAGTCGATGGCCACGGCGGGCGCACCGGCGAAGATGGTCTCGGCCGAACGCAGCAGCACCTCGGCCACCTCGTCGTCGGAGGCCTGCGGCGGATCGACGGCATGGCGGGAGAGAACCTCGACGAGCTCACTGAGCGCGGCGCCGTCGACACCCTTCATGAAGAAGGTGAGGCGGCCACCGCCGAGGCGGGCGTCGTCGAAGGCCACGGGGCCGATGCGGAAGGTCAGCGTCTGGTCGAGCAGCGCGTCGCGCCGCACGGTCTCGGACTCGATGACGAAGCTGTCCCAGCGCACGCTCCCGCCGGTGGCGGAGAGGTCGATGGGGCCGGTGCCCAGCGACGAGGTGCCGGTCCACATCTGCGGCCACTCCTCGACCGCGTCGGCCAGGCCCTGCATGCCGGCCACGTGCAGCCGCACCGGGTGGTCGCCGCGCGCGTCCAGGTCGAAGGCGTCCAGCACGAAGCGCCCGCGCAGGCCGGGACGCTCGCCGTACGGCGTGGACACGACCGACAGCGCGGCCTCCGACGTAAAGCCCGCCATGCGCCAGTCGCCCTCGGGCAAGGCAATGTCCAGGCCTGCCAGCGCGACGTCGACCGGTCCGGTCCAGTCGGCGCCGACGCGCACGAGGTCGGCACGCACGCGCAGGCCCTCCACGGCCAGCCGTCCGGCCTCGTCGACCGGCTCCGTGACGTCGAACCGCGCGGTCCTCACGCCCAGTCCGAGATCCAGCCGGTTCAGCGCCGCGTCGAAGTTCGCGTGCGCCTCGACCCCGGCCAGCCGCAGCATGCCGTGCCGCGCGCCGGGGTAGTCCGAGGTCAGCGGACCGTCGTGCTCCAGCCCGGTGAAGGTGGCGTGCACCGAACGGTCGAACGGGATGCGCAGGTGCGACTCGATCAGCGGCCGGTCGGCGGTCAGCCCCGGCAGCTCGCGGCGCAGATCCTCCGGCACCTCGACGCGGCCGTGGCCGGTGGCGAGCGCGAAGCCGTCACCCACCCACGGGCCGTGGCGCATCGGCATCTCGCCGCGTACGGTGCGCGCGACGGTCCAGCCGGTCGCGGCCAGCAGGCTGTCGGGCGGCGGGGCGTAGTCGAAGTCGTAGCGCAGCGTGCCGCCGAGCAGGCCGGCCTCGTAGTCGAGGCGCCGCACCGTCACGCCCGGCTGGGCCGACAGCGCCTCGGAGAAACGGACGGTTTCGGACACGATCACGCGCCCGATGGCGAACGCGGCCACGGCATACGCCACCAGCAGCAAAACCACGGCCGCTGCGACGCGCTGGACGATCTTCATGGGAGACTCCCGGCAGGTTTCGCGCAGCGCGGCGGCGATGCGCACGGAATACCGTGCGCATTGTGGGGCCGCGCGGGCGCGGCGTGAAGGGGGCCGCCGCGCCTGCCGGGCGTCCGGGAGTCAGCGCGGCCGGTCGGCGGCGGCGAGCGCCACGCCGGGGCCCGCGGCGGCCGCCCGCGGGGCGTCCCAGCCGCCGCCGAGCGCGCGGATCAGCGCCACGACGGTGCGGGCGCGCTGCTGGGCAAGCGCGCTGCGGTCGGCCTCGATCACGTCGAGGTAGCTGACGGCGCCCTCGCGGTACTGCACGCGCGACAGCGCCACGGCCCGCTCGGCGGCGGCCACGGCGGAGTCCTGAGCCCGGGTCTGCTCGCCGAGAATGCGCAGGCCGGCCAGCCCGTCCTCGACTTCGCGGAAGGCGTTGAGCACGGTCTGCCGGTAGTTGGCGACCTCTTCTTCCCACACGGCCCAGGCGCGGTCCACGCCGGCGCGGCGGCGACCGCCGTCGAACACCGGCAGCGACAGCAATGTGCCGGCCACCGGGCCGAGCAGGAAGGTGCGGCTGCTCCAGCGGAACAGGTCGCCCAGCTCGCCGGACTCGTAGCCGGCCGCGCCGGTCAGCGTCAGGCGCGGGAAGAAGGCCGCGCGCGCGACGCCGATGCGGGCGTTGGCGGCGGCCATCGCCCGCTCCGCGGCGGCGATGTCGGGACGGCGTTCCAGCAGCGCCGACGGCAGCCCCGGCGGCACGCGGACCGCGACGCGGCCGGGCAGCCGCCGGGAAATGGGCGTATATTCCCCAGAATGCGAACGAAAATGTCTTATTGAACAGTCTGTTCCGATTTCCGGAACAATCGACGGAGGCCCGCCATGGACCGCTTCCAAGCCATGCAGGTGTTCACGCGGGTGGTCGAGATGAACAGCTTCACGCAGGCGGCCGAGAGCCTCGGCATGCCGCGCGCGACCGTCACGACGACCATCCAGGCACTGGAGAGGCACCTGCGCGTGCGCCTGCTCAACCGCACCACGCGCAAGCTCAGCCTGACCCCCGACGGCGCCGCGTACTACGAGCGTTGCCTGCGCATCCTGGCCGACGTCGAGGAGGCCGAGGCGAGCTTCACCGACGGCGGCCGCGGCCCGGCGGGCCGGCTGCGCATCGACGTGCCGCCGGCCATCGGGCGGCTGATCCTGGTGCCGATGCTGTGCGACTTCCGCAGCCGGTACCCCGGCATCGAGCTGGTCGTGGGCATGACCGACCGGCCCGTGGACATGGTGCAGGAGGCCGTCGACTGCGTGATCCGCATCGGCGAGCTGAAGGACCCGAACATGGTCACGCGGCGCATCGCCCTGATGGAGTTCATCACCTGCGCCGCGCCCCGCTACCTCGAGACGCACGGCGAACCGCGGACCATCGAGGCGCTGGAGAGGCATACGGCGGTGCACTACTTCGCCTCGCGCACCGGCCAGGTGTTCGACTGGGACTTCGTCGTCGACGGCGAGCCGGTGGCGGTGAAGATGAAGGGCGTGGTCGCCGTCAACGACGGCAACGCCTACGTCGATTGCGGCCTGCAGGGCTTCGGCATGCTGCAGGTGCCGCGCTTCATGGTGCTCGAGCACCTGCGCTCGGGCGCGCTGGTGGAGGTTCTGCCGGAATGGCGGCCCGCGCCGATGCCGGTGTCGGTCGTGTATCTGCAGAACCGGCACCTGTCACCCAAGGTGCGCGCCTTCGTCGACTGGGTTGCCGAACTGTTCTCGAACTGCCCGCTGATGGGCGCCGGAGACGCCGACCCCGAGGCCTGCCGGTTCGCCGCTCACCGCACGCGCGGCGCGGGCACGTTCACGGTGCGCGACTTCGTCGAGCAGCACAACACGGCCGAAAGCCTGCTCTGAGACGGCCTCAGTCGCGGACGTAGCGCGCCAGCCGCACGTCCGCCGTCAGCGTGATCGCGGTCAGCGCCGCGGCACGGGAGCGGCCCTCGGCGCTGGCGCGATACAGGTGCGGCGTCATCGCCAGCAGGTCGGCGATGCGTTCGGCCCCGTCCAGATGCAAGCCAAAGCGCAGCGTGTCGCACGCCGCGAGCGTGAAGCCTTCCGGCGCCGGCGGGCCGGAGGTGCGATCCGGGCGCAGCGACGGGTAGATCACCTCGCGCAGTTCGCGCAGGTGGTCGGGCCCGGCGTCGACCTGCAGCAGCTCGCCGCCGGGGCGCAGCACACGGACGAACTCGGCGTACACCGGAAAGCCGAACAGGCACAGCACGCGGTCGAGCGTGCCGGAGAGCACCGGCAGCCGCGCGTTGGTGCCGACCACCCAGGCCGCCCGCCGGTCACGCCGGGCGGCGGCCTGCACGGCCCATTTCGAGATGTCCAGCCCCAGCAGTTCCAGCGGGCGCTCCCCCGCCGCGTCGGCCAGCCGGCGCAGGTAATGGCCCTCGCCGCAGCCGGCGTCGAGACAGGCCAGCGGCCGGTCCGGCGCGGCGGACGCGAACACGGCGCCGGCCACGGCATCGGCGATCGGCGCGTAGGCGCCGGACTCGAGGAAGCGGCGCCGCGCGGCGACCATGGGCTTGCTGTCGCCCGGATCGCGCGAGCGCTTGAACTGCACCGGCAGCAGATGCACGTGGCCATCGGCCGCGACGTCGAAGCTGTGGCCGGAGGCGCAGCGCCAGGTCGCGCCGTCGCGCCGCAACGGAGCACCGTCGAGCGGACAGGCGAGCGTCTGGAACGGGGTGATACGGGACATGGGGAGGACGGGCGGGGACGAAGCCGGCATTGTGCCAGCGGCGCGACCCCGCCGCGCCGGGAACGAATCAGCGGCCGTCGCCGCCGCGTTCCTCGCCGATCAGCACCTCGGCGTTGATCGAGGCGCCGAGCTTGAGGTTGAGCACGTTGCAGCGCACGGTGCCCGAGATGCGGGCCGTCTCGCCGGCGGAGAACTCGCGGCACAGCACCTCGCCCTCGAGCTGGCCGTCGAGCACGAAGTGGCCGCACTTGAGCCGGCCGCGCAGCATGCCCTCGCGTCCGAGCGAGACATGCGGGGCCTGCACGTCGCCCTCGACCGTGCCCTGCACGTGCAGCGGGCCCGGCGCGACGATGGAACCCTTGAGCACGGCGCCCGGCGCGAGCACCGACGGCGCGGCCTCGGCCGCGCGCGGCGCCGGGACCGGCTCGACGACGGGCTCGACGGCCGCCGCGGGAACCGAGCCGCTGCCTGCCGCACCGGCCTCGCCACCGGAGCGGTCATTCTTCCTGATGCTGAACATTTCTTGCGATCTCGAACATCTTCATGGGGTTGATGCGGCGTCCGTTGAAGCGCACCTCGAAGTGCAGGTGCGGACCGGTGGACAGGCCGGTGCTGCCCATGTGGCCGAGCAGCGTGCCGGGGATGACGCGCTGGCCGGGCTGGACATGGATGCGGGACATGTGGGCATACACGGTCTCGATGCCGTGGCCGTGGTCGACCGACACCATGTTGCCGTAGCCGCCGTTCTGGCCGGCGAACTTCACGACGCCGGCACCCGCGGCGAAGATGCGCGGATCCTCGTAGGAGACGAAGTCGACGCCGGCGTGCATGTCGGCGCGCAGCGTGATCGGGTGGCGACGCATGCCGAATCCGGAGGTCTGCCGCGCGTGGCGCATCGGCTCGGCCGACGGCAGCACGGAGACGAAGTTGCCGAGCCGCTGGAGCTCGTCGAACAGGTTCAGGGCCTGGTCGTCGACGTAGTAGCTGAAGATGTCCGCCGCGCCCGGCTCCATCGGCAGGCCGCCCGCGCCGCCGGCAGGGCTGCCGATCAGGTTGCGCACGGTGCGGCGGTCGAAGCCGGCGGCGGCGAGGTCGGCCAGCAGCGCGGCCAGCTTCTCCTTCATGACCTCGCCGGTGGCGGCGACGTAGGAGCGGAACACCGAATCCTTGCGCTGCAGGAACTCGACGACCTTCTCGATCCGCTCCTCCTCGGTGACTTCCTCGGGCCGCACCTCCAGCGCGACGCTGCGCGGCACGGCCTCGGCGATGACGTCGAGCGTGCTGCTCAGGCGCGCCACCTCGGCGGCCTGCTCGCGCGCGAGCGCCTCGACGCGCTCGATCTCGGCCTCGAGGGCCGCCGTGCGCCAGAAATGCGCGCACACGGCCAGCGCGAGGATGGCCACCAGCGCGGCGATCACCGACAGCACGAAGCGGCGGTGACGGCGCGCCGTCTCGATGTGGCGTTCGATGTCGGACTTGTGCAGGCGCAGGTAATGCGAACCGCGCTGGCCGGCGACGATCAGCGTCGCCTCGTCGTCGCGCGGCAGGCTTGCGCGCAGGGCCTCGATCCAGTCCGGAATACCGAAGAGCCGCATCCAGCCAGTCCCTTGAGCTTAGCTGCCGGCTTCGGCCGTGGCGTCGTCGGCCGCGTCCTCCGCCCGTACGGTGGGCGCGGCCGGAGCCGGCGTGGCGCCGTCGCCGCTGCCCTGCTGCTCGAGCTTGCCGCGGATGCTGGCGCCGCCCTCGATCTCGATCGTGCGGTAGGAGATGGTGCCGACCACGGTGGCCGTGGCGCGCACCGCGAGCCGGCGCGAGACGCTCAGGAAATCGGACGCGTAGCCGTGCAGCTCCAGCTCCTCGGCCACCATGCGACCCTCGATACGGCCCGTGGCCCCCACCGTGATGCGCCCCGCACGCACCTCACCGACGATCTTGCCGTGGACTTCCAGCGATCCCGGGACGTCGACCTTGCCGGTGATCTCGCCGCCCTCTCCGACGATCAGGCATTCCTTGCCTGAAGCGGCATTGCTCATCGGTGCTTCCTGTGTGACTGTTTTCGCGGGGGTGCCAACGTAACATCATGTTGCACGGCTCTGCAAACGCGATTTCGCTCCGCGACGGCGCGTCATGCCCATGCCATACCCCGGCATGTCCCGGTACGGGCCTCTCACGGCGGCAACGGGATAAATTCCTCCTCGTCGCCCGGCACCTTCGGGAAACGCCCGGCCCGCCAGTCCTCGCGGGCCTGCCCGATGCGCGCCTTGCGGCTGGAGACGAAGTTCCAGTCGATGAAGCGCGGCCCGACCGGATCGCCGCCGATCAGCGCGATGCGCGACTCGGCCACGGCCTCGACCTCCACGCCCGGCGTGCCGTCGAGGATGGCCATCGAATGCTCCGGCAGCTCCGTTTCGCCCGCGCGCAGCGCACCGTCGGCCACGTACAGCGCCCGCTCCGCGGCATCGGGCAACACCAGCCGCTGCCCGGGCCGCAGCCGGGCCTCGACGTACAGCGCGCCGGCGAAGCCGCGTACCGGCGAGGTCACGCCGTAGGCCGAGCCCATCATCACGCGCAGCGGCACGCCGCCGACGGTCACGCGCGGGAGGCCCCCGGACGGGTAGTGCAGGAAGGCCGGCTCGCACTCCTCCTCGGCCTCGGGCAGCGCCAGCCACAGCTGCAGGCCGTGCAGGCGGTGCGGACGCGCCCTGACCTCGGGCCGCTCGCGCTCCGAATGCACGATGCCGCGCCCGGCCACCATCAGGTTGATGTCGCCGGGCCGGATCGGCTGCACGCTGCCAAGCGAATCGCGGTGCAGGATCTCGCCCTCGAACAGGTAGGTGACGGTGGCGAGGTTGATGTGCGGATGCGGGCGCACGTCGATGCCGCGCCCCGCCGGGAAGTCCGCCGGCCCCATGTGGTCGAAGAAGATCCACGGCCCGACCGTCTTGCGCCGCGCCGTCGGCAGCAGGCGGCGCACCGTGAAGCCGCCCAGGTCCTTGTCGCGGGGCCGCAGCACCTGTTCGATGGCGCCGCAGCCGGGGCTGGCCGGGCAGCGCTCGTCCGCGCCGGATTGCAGAGTGCTCACCGCCTTTCCTCCTTGCCCGCGTCGCGGGCCGCTGGCGCCGGCCGGATGGCCCGCGCGGTGGACAGGACGCGCCGCGTGACACGCTTGCCGCGCGACGACAGTGTGCATCTTGCAGCCGCTGCGCGCTTGCGCCAACCTTGAGACTTGGCCGCGCCGCGGCCCACGACGCCATGCCATCCTTCCGGAGGAGCCCCGATGAAAGCCGTCGCCTACCGCATCACCGAACCGCCTTCCGCCACCGAACCGCTGCAGGACGTCGAACTGCCCGATCCCGTGCCGGGTCCGCGGGACCTGCTCGTCGAGGTGCGCGCGATCTCCGTGAACCCGGTCGACACCAAGGTGCGCCTGCGCCCGGCCGCGCCGGTGGGCGGCTGGAAGGTACTGGGCTGGGACGCCACCGGCGTCGTGCGCGCGGTCGGCGCGGACGTGACCGCCTTCCGGCCCGGCGACCGCGTCTGGTACGCGGGCGACATCACACGCCCCGGCACCAACGCCGAGCTGCACCTCGTCGACGAGCGCATCGCCGGCCACATGCCGGCCTCGCTCGACTTCGCGCAGGCCGCCGCGCTGCCGCTGACCGCCATCACGGCCTGGGAACTGCTGTTCGACCGCCTCGGCCTCGTGCCTGGCAAGGCGCCGAGCGACGCCCGCCTGCTCGTCATCGGCGCCGCCGGCGGGGTCGGCTCCATCCTCGTGCAGCTGGCGAGCCGGCTGACCGCGGCCACCGTCATCGGCACCGCGTCGCGGCCCGAGACGCAGGCCTGGGTGCGCGAGCTGGGCGCCCACCACGTCATCGACCACAGCCGGCCGCTGGCCGAGGAGCTCAAGCGCATCGGGCTGGACAGCGCCACCCATGTCGCCAGCCTGACGCACACCGACCGCCATTTCGAGCAGATCGTCGAGGCCGTCGCGCCGCAGGGCCGCGTCGCGCTGATCGACGACCCCGAGCCCATCGACGTGCGCCTGCTCAAGCGCAAGAGCGTGTCGCTGCACTGGGAGCTGATGTTCACGCGCTCGCTGTTCCAGACCGCCGACATGGCCGCGCAGCAGCGCCTGCTCGACGAGGTGGCCCGGCTGGTCGACGCCGGCGTGATCCGCAGCACGGTGGCCGAGCACTTCGGCGCCATCAACGCCGCCAACCTCGAACGCGCCCACGCGCTGCTGCGCTCCGGCAAGGCGCGCGGCAAGATCGTGCTGGAAGGCTTCGGCGGCTGACCGGCACGCCCGCGCGGGGGCCGGAACCAATCCGGCCCCCGCGCCGTCGGAAACCGCCATGGACACCCTCACCCACGCCCTGTCCGGCGCGCTCGCCGGACGCCTCATGGCGCGCCGCCCGGCGCCCGGCACCCCCGCTCCGAAAGTCTGGCAGACCGTGCTCGTCGGCGCGGTGGCCGCCGCCTTCCCGGACTCGGACTTCGTGCTCAACTTCGTCTCCGAGCTGACGTACCTGCGCGGTCACCGGGGCGTGACGCACTCGCTGCTGATGCTGCCGCTGTGGGGGCTGCTCGTCGCGTGGCTCATGGCCGTGCTGCTGCGCGCGCGCCGCGCGGACGGCGGCCGGCCGGACTGGCGGGCGTTCTATGCCGTGGCCTGCGCGGGGCTGTTCCTGCACATCGTCGGCGACCTCATCACGCAGTTCGGCACCATGGTGTTCGCGCCGCTGTCGGACTGGCGCTACGGCTTCGGCACGACCTTCATCATCGACCTGGGCGTGACCGGCATCCTGCTCGCCGGACTGGCCGGCAGCGCCCTCTGGCGCCGCAGCCGCGTGCCGGCCGCACTGGCCTCGGCGGCGCTGGCGGCGTGGATCGCCAACAGCGCGATCGCGCGCGGCGAGGCCATCGACGCCGCGCTGGCCTACGCCCGGCAGGCCGGCATCGAGGTCGTGTCCGTGGATGCCGCGCCGCGACCGGCCTCGCCGTACAACTGGACGGCGATCCTCTACGACGGCGACAACTACCACTACGCCCACCTCAACACCCGGCGCACCGAGCCGCTGGTGGCCACGCCGGACGACCACTTCATCCGCCGCTTCTCGGCGCCCTACCTGCCGGTGCACATGGCGCAATGGCAGGTCGCGCCGGTGTTCGGCGAGCCGGACGTGGCCGACCTCGCGCGCGGCGTCTGGCAGGCCGAGGCCTTCGGCTTCTTCCGCTGGTTCGCGATGTACCCGGTGCTCGACCAGGTCGATCCGCCGGACGGGGAATACGGCCCGTGCGCGAACTTCCGTGACCTGCGCTTCGAGACGCCCGGGCGCGCGCACACGCCGTTCCGCTTCGGGCTGTGCGGCCGCGACGGCCACTGGCGGCTGTTCGAGCGCACGGCCGACGGGCTGCGCTGGCTCGACGACTGACGGGAGACGGGACGGCGCTCAGGCCGAGACGTTGACGAGACGGCCGGTCAGCTCGCCCCGGGTGTTGACGACCGGACCCGGCGACGCCCCGGACGCGGCGAGGCGTCCGGCGCGCTCGCCCAGCGCCTCGAGACCGGCCTCGGCCCCCCGGGCGGCGGCCACGCCGCGGCGGGCGCGCTGCGCCTCGCCGGTGGCCTGATCGGATTCCACCTCCAGCGCGCGGGCGTACTCCTGCGCCTGCTCGGCCTCGTCCCGGGCACGGCG